>Ga0164313_10001053_pt1 | contig 23805 bp, 16 predicted proteins | sample GuaBasSedimGuay4_FD_113735 | JGI IMG/M metagenome (GOLD analysis project Ga0164313, IMG submission 113735) | Subseafloor sediment microbial communities from Guaymas Basin, Gulf of California, Mexico - Guay4, Core 4569-4, 0-3 cm | ecosystem: Environmental > Aquatic > Marine > Hydrothermal vents... | reverse complement strand
CGCAGCTCTGGGTCTCGTTGAAAGAGAGCCGTGTTTCGTAGAAGAGGAAGCGGCCGAGTTCGACCTTCTGCTCGTTCATGGGGTTCGATTCGGGGACGCGCGGCGTCGGGAAGCCGGGGGGCAGATGGAAGTCGTAGCCGGTGCCCGCGTCACCGGCGTCCGGCGTTGCGTCGGGTACGCCGCTATCGGTGGGCGGCGTACCCGTGTCGGTGAGAACCGACGAATCCACGCCAGCGTCGGTCCCCCCGTCGTCTCCGCAGCCGAGAAGGGCGAGGGGTACCGCTCCGACCATCAGGGCCACCGCGCAGCAGAGTCGAGGGGAGGTCATCTGTCGAGGGGATATCATCTTTCGTCACTCCCCACCGGCGGGGACCTCTCCTGACGACCCCTCGGGGCCGTAGACGAAGTTCCACCACCGGGCCCGTCGGTCCTTGACGTCTTCCACGATGAGGTAGAGCGCCGGGACCAGGACGAGAATGATGAACGTGGCGAAGAGCACGCCGAAGCCGAGGCTCAGGGCCATGGGGATCAGGAAGCGGGCCTGCACCGAGGTCTCGATGATCATCGGCGCGAGGCCGAAGAAGGTCGTCAGGGATGTCAGCAGGATGGGACGAAAACGACGCCGGCCGGCGCGCATGATCGCCTCTTCGTGACTCGCGCCTTCTCGGCGGTAGCGGTTGGCCGTGTCGACGAGCAGGAGCGAATCGTTCACCACGACCCCCGATAGCGCGACGACCCCCATCATCGACATGAACGACATGTCGTAGCCCATGACGAGATGTCCGAAGACGGCGCCGATCATGCCAAACGGAATAGCGCTCATCACGATGATCGGCTGGGCGTAGCTCTTGAAGGCGACCGCGAGCAGGCCAAAGATTCCGACGAGGGCGAAGATCATGCCTCGGCCGAGGGCGGCCATGGACTCCATGCGGTCCTTCTGCTCGCCGGCGATGCGGTAGTGGAGCCCGGGGATGTCGGCGAGCAGCGCGGGGACTTGTTCTCGTTCGATGTCGGCCATTACCTCGGCGGCGTTGGTTCCGTCCGTGACGTCGGCGGTCACCTGGACCACTCGCCGTTGATCGACGCGTTTGATCTCGGTGTAGGCATGGCCGCGTACGACGTCCGCTGCGAGGCCGAGGGGGATCTCTCCTCCTTGATTGGTGCGGATGAGGAGGCTCTCAAGGTCGTACATCGACTCGCGCTCGGCGAGGGGACGCCGGACGTAGGTGCGCACTTCGTCCCGGCCCCGTTGCTGGCGCACCGCTTCTACGCCAAAAAACGAGCTTCTCACCTGCCGCGCGACGTCGGCCTCGGTGAGGCCCAGGCTCCTGGCCTCGGGCCGCAAGCGGAAGTCGAGTTGCTCTTTGCCCACAGCGAATCCGTCGTCGATCTCGATGACGCCGGCGTAGGTCCCGACCCTCTCGGCGAGGCGCGTCGCGGCGGTCTCGAGGATGTCCATGTCCGAGTGACTCAGCTCGATGTCAATGGCGCCGCCGCTCCCGGGCCCGGCGCTGAAGCGGAAGGTGAGGCTCTCGGCACCGGCGATGTCGGCGCCCGCATCGCGCCAGGCGTCGGTGAGGTCCCCCGCCGTGAAGGTGCGGTCTTCGTGAGGGACCAGGTAGACCGCGACCTCGGCCAGGTGGCTTGCGGCCGCGCCGAAGTTGCGGCTCGGGTTTCGGTCGGCGCTGAAGCCGCCGACCTGAGCGAGTTGGCCACGGACGGCGGTCGCGCCGGGGGCGCCGAGCTCGGCGAGGGCAATCTGGAGTGACTCTTCCATCTGAACCCGGGCACGGCGGGTCTGCTCGACCGAGGTGCCGAAGGGCATGGTCAGCTGGGCGCGCACCACGTTCGACTCGATCTTCGGCATGAAGATGAAGGCCACACGTCCCCCGGCGATGAGCCCGAGGGTCGAGATGAGCAACGCGATGCCGATGGCCGCCGCGAGGTAGCGGTTCTTCACGGTCCAGCGGACGGTCGGATTGTAGGTGAAGTCGACGAAGCGTTCATACTGCGCGCTGAAGCGCTGCTGGTGCTTGTTGACGAAGGCGAGGGGGCCTCGCGTGCTCGGCTTCGAGTGGGCGAGGTGGGCCGGGAGAACCACCAGCGACTCGACGAGGGAGATGAGCAGCACGGTGATGACGATCACCGGGATGACGTAGAAGAACTTGCCCATCACGCCCGGGATGAAGAGCAAGGGAGCGAACGCCATACAGCTGGTGGTGATGGCGAAGATGACCGGGGCGGCGACTTCCCGTACCCCCGCGATGGCTGCATCGAGAGGGGCGCGTCCATCCTGTCGCTGCTTGTAGATGGCTTCGCCCACCACGATCGCATCGTCGACCACCATGCCCAGAGTGATGATGAACGCGAAGAGCGAGATCATGTTGATCGAGACATCGGCAATCGGCATGAAGAGGAGCGAGCCGATGAAGGAGATGGGGATGCCGAGGGTCACCCAGAAGGCGAGGCGAACCTCGAGGAAGAGTCCCAGGGTGAAGAGCACCAAGAGCAGCCCGAGGCGCGCGTTGCGCATCAAGAGGTCGATGCGGTCGCGGTAGACCTCCGACTGGTCGGACCAGATGGCGAACTCGACGCCTTCGGGAAGGCTCGCTTCGTTTTCCGCGATGTACGCTTTGACGGCATCGGACACATTGATCGGCGTCTCGTCGCCGATTCGGTAGACGTCGACCAAGGCCGCGCGGCGGCCCAGGAAGTAGGACTCCTGGTCCGTCTCGGCGAAGCCGTCGATCACGGTGCCGACGTCGCGGACGCGAACCTCCGTTCCATCGGGGGAGCTGAGCAGGACGATGTCGCCGAACTCTTCGCCGGTGCGCCGTCGTTCGGTGGTGCGCACCAGAACTTCACCGCCGTCGGTCCGGATCCCCCCGCCGGGCATGTCGACGGAGGCGGCCCTTATCCGAGCGGCGATCTGTTCGAGGCCCAGGCCATAGCGCCGGGTATTTTCCTGGGGGACCTCGACGCTGATCTCGTACGGTCGCACCCCGCTCAACTGGACGTAGCTGATATCGTCCATCGCCACGAGGTCGTCCCGGGCGTTCTCGGCCAGGTTCCGGAGCTCCTCCTCGGTCAGGTCCCCGTGGATCACCAGGCTCGCGACGTGTTTGCGCAGGAGAAAGAGCGATACGATCGGACGCTCGACTTCTTCCGGGAACGACGAGATCCGGTCGACCGCGGCCTTGATGTCCGAAAGGGCTCGGTCTCCGTCGGTTCCGGCGTGCAGCTCGACGGCGATGACAGCGACTGATTCCGTTGCCGTGGACCGAAGCTCTTTGATGCCGTCGAGGCCTTGGATCGATTCTTCGATCGCAAGGATCACCCCTTGCTCGACCTCGCTGGGGCTGGCGCCGGGGTAGGGCACGTTCACCAGGACCAGGTCGAGCTCGAACTCCGGGAAGACCTCCTGCTTGATGTTGGGGAACATGATGACCCCGCCGATGAGCAGGAGCCCCATGATGAGGTTGGCGGCGACGGCGTTCTGCGCCATCCAGGCGAGGGGGCCCTTCCGGCTGGGGGCGCTCTCGCTGGGGCCACTGGGGGAGGCAGGGTCGGCGTCGGGGGGGGGCGACGCGCTCACGGCGCCGCCTCGGCGCGGGCCGGGCCGGCGGGGCCTTCCGAAGGCTCCTGCACGCGCAGGCGATTGCCCGTCACCGCGTTGGAGAGGCGGCTGGTGATGATCATGTCGCCATTCTCGATGCCGTCGGACACGAGCACCGTGTCTTCGAGCCTCCAAGCCACGTGGATGGGACGGATGGAGAGCGTATCGTCGTCGGACATCACGTAGACGTGGTCTCCATCCCGGACCGCATAGCGGGGCACCTCGACGGCGTCCGTGACGGGAGTGGCTTCGATGTCGATGGCCACGTAGGAGCCGAGGAGGAGCGGCAGCCCGGACGTTTCGCCCTCATATCCAAAGGGGTCTTCAATCTCGACCAGGAGGCGCGCCATCTGCCCCGCCGGGTCGAGGTCGCCGTAGAGTCGGACCACCCGTCCGTGGCGTTCGACGGTTTGTTCGCCGATTTGCTGGATGACGACGGCCCGGGAGCCCTCTTCGGCGTTGAAGCCCGGCACGCTCACGTGGGCGAGGTTTGCGACGGGCACGGAGACTCTCACCCAGAACGCATCGGTCCCGACGAGGGTCACGACCTGGCTGGAGGGACCGACCACTTGGCCGAGGTCCACGTTTTCGGCCTGTACGAAGCCATTGAAGGGTGCGGAAATCCCGGTTCGCTGGAGGTCCAGGCGCGCCCGGCGAACGGCGCTGCCGGCAGCCCGGACGTTGACGTTGGCGTTCTCCATCTGGGGCTCTCGCAAGGCGAGGGCGCGGCCTTCCGGTGAGATGTCCCGGCTGCCGTCGTCGAAGAGCTCCCACTCGCGTTCGGCGACCTCCTGCCGGGTCGACTCGACACGTCGTTCGAGGCGGGATCGGCTCAAGTCGGCGGCCCTTTGCTCGACGGCGAGGCGATAGTCCCGAGGGTCGATGCGTACCAGTTCATCCCCGACGCGAAAGCGGCCGCCGGGGGCCAGGTCCGGTGAAATCCAGGTGACGCGACCTCCGACCTGCGGCATCAATACGACCCGTTGGGCCGGGATGACCGTGCCGTGCACCGTGAGGGTCACCTCGTGGTCGGCTCGCTGAGCCTCGCTCACCTCGACCAGAGCGCCGCGGTCGACGCGCTCGACACGCTGCGGCACGGGTTTGGTCGCAACGAGGACCATGCGGATCCCGACGCCAAGCAGGATGACGAGGATCGGGAGGGCGAACTGCAGGACTCTTCTCGTCGGGCTCATCCGTCAGTCTCCGAATCGTCGTTCAGGTCTCTAACTTCTCGAGGCTCGGGCTCCGCTAGGCGCTGGGTCCAGGTCCCGCCGAGGGCCCGGTGGAGCTGGATGCGGGTCGATAGGATCCGGCGCTTGGCGGCGAGCAGGCTCATCTGGGCGTTCTGCTGAGCGACGAGGGCCGTCAGCACGTTGAGGTAGTCCGTCAGGCCCATCCGGTAACGGTTGCGCGCTTCGGTGAGCGTGGAGTCGATTGTCTCGTACTGCCGTTCGAGCTCCTCCACGTTGGCGAGCTGGGCGCGTTCGCCGGTGATCGAGTTGTCGACTTCGATGAGGGCGGTGAGAACGACCTGGCCGAACTGCTCGAGTCGCTCTTGGACGACGGCCTTGTTGCGGTCGACCTCGGCGGCGCGCCGACCCCCGTCCATGATCGACTGGGAGATGCTCCCGATGAGGCTCCACACGACGTCGGCAAAGAGCTGGGTGAGGTTCGGTGCGCCGAAGCCGATGCTTCCTTGCAGGCGGAGGCTCGGGAAGCGGTCTGCGATTGCGGCTCCGACCCGGTAGTCGGCGGCCGAGACACGGCGCTGGGCGGACCGAACGTCCGGGCGGCGCATCAGCAGCGTCGATGGCAGGCCCGGGGAGGGGAGCTCTCCGAGGTCGGGGAGCTCCTGGGGCCCCGCCGTGATGGTTCCCCCGGGCGCTACCCCGACGATCGCCCGGAGGCGGTTCTCGGCGACCCGGACTTCCGCGTCGAGGAGCGCGATGCGGGCTCGGGTACCCTGAACTGTGGCTTGTTGCTGGTAGACGTCGAGAGCGGACGCCTGTCCGGTCTGGAAGCGAAGCGAGGTGAGTTCGGCGAAAATGTCGTTCGACGCGAGCTGGCTCTCGAGGAGCGTCGTGCGTTGGCGTATCTCGACGAGGTTGAAGTAGGCCTCGGCGACCTCGGCGCTGATCGAGATCGCGAGGGCCTCGACATCATCGCGGGTTGCCCGGGCGTCGAGGTCGGCGGCGGTGGCCGTCGCGCCGATCCGATTGAAGAGGTCAATCTCGTAGCTCACCGGAACCGATGCGGAGAACGACGAGAACTCCTGGACCCCGGCGCTGCCGAAGACCTGACGCTGTCGGCCGGCGGACAACTGAATCCCCACGGTCGGCCACCGCGGCGCGCCGGCCTGCTCGGCGACGGCGCGCGCCTGGGAGAGACGCGCCCATCCGGCACGCAGCTGGAAGCTGTCCCCGAGGGCGCGCTCTTCGAGGGCGTTCAGGGTCGGGTCGCCGAACGCCTGCCACCACGGCTCGACGCCGATGTGCGAATCCCCTTCGGCGATGACCTCGTCGCCGGCGGTGAAGGATTCGGGTATCGAAAGGGGCGGAGCCGCGCTCTCGACTGGGTTGTACGGAAGACAGGCGGTGAGGACGACGAAGGCCGGCATCGCGACGAGGAACGAATGTTTCATCGTTCTTCCTCGCTGGGTTGGGCGGGCTGCGCGCGCAGGCCATCGAGCTTGATCCGCCGGAAGGTCTCGGGCAGCTCGTCCCAGGCGATTGACATCGGCGACCGGGCCTCGACGTGCTCGCGGTTCTGGAGAATCAGCTGCACTCCCAGGAAGCTGCCCCAGAGCTCCATCGCGACCAGGCCCGGGTTCACGTCTTGGCGAACGGTGCCGTCTTCCTGGCCTCGGACGAGCTGCCCGACGACCAGCGTCACGACCTCCGCCACTCGGCGACGGTGGCTCTCGAAGGACCGGGTGATACCCGGAGGGCCGTCTCCCGCGAGCCAGGAGATGGTCATGCGGCAGTGGCGCGGAGTGGCGGCGAAGTGCTCGTCGTAGGCCTCGAGGACGGCGGCGACCCCGTCGATGCCGGTCTTCGCAACCTCGAGCTTCGGGCGAAGTCGATCGATGAGGAGCCCGAGCCAGCGCTCGGCGATGGCGCCGCGCAGGTCGTCCTTCGACTCGAAATAGAGGTAGAGGGTGCCCTTGCTGACCTCGGCCTCATTGGCGATGAGGCCCATCGTCGAGGCCGCGTAGCCGTCCCGGACGAAAACCACTTCCGCCGCGTCGACGATGGCCTCCCGCCGCTCGGCTTTTTCGCGCTCGCGTCTCTCGCTGGTGCCCATAGCTGACCTGAAAGCACTCACTGACCGTTGGTCAGTAAGTGACCGTCAGTTTATTGGTCCGCGCCGGGTTGGGGTCAAGTGAAGAAACGTAAAGGAAAATGGTGGGCGGGACAGGTTTCGAACCTGCGACCCGCTGTGTGTAAGACAGCTGCTCTACCGCTGAGCTACCCGCCCTCGGGCGCGCCACCTTAACGCAATGCTGGCGCAAGGCAATCGTCCTCTTGTCGCCAAGCTCTGTCGTCTGGGCGTGGGGCGCGTCGGTTACCATCGGCGGCGATGGCTACCCCCGGCACGGTCGCGCTCGAAGGAAGCGGCGTTCGCAATGGTGTCGAGCTCGGCATCATCCTAGCGCTGATCGGGCTCATCTTCGCCGGCCTGGGATTCCTGATTGCGGGCAGGCAGACGATTCACTGGGGGGTGGTCGCCGGCCTCGCCTTCACGAGCGTATTCTTTTTTCGCGGTCCCTTGGCGGTCCTCCGCCGCTATCGGACGCGCCCCCTCGCAGACGAAACCCGACCGGTGTTGGTCGAGTGCGTCGAGCGCTTGAGTTCCCGGGCGGGGCTCACCGAGGTGCCGGACCTTCGCATCACGGACCGCGATGATTGCGATGCGTTCTCGGTGGGCGCCGTACGGATAAAGACAAACGTGTTGGGCACTGAGCTCATCGCCCACCTCGAGCCGCGGCACCTCGAAGCGGTGATCGCCCACGAGGTGAGCCACATCAAGAACCGCGACACGATGGTCATGGGCGTCGCCGACCTCTTCGTACGCATGACGCGCACCATGTCCCACCTCGGCTTGCTGCTTCTGGTCGTCAACGGAGCGCTCACTCAGCTTTTCGACGGAGGCATCTCCTGGGGGTTCGTGGCCGCGCTGATCTGCACGCCGATGTTGGCGAAGGGCCTGCTCATGGCCCTCGGCCGCGCCCGAGAGCTGCGCGCGGACCGAGACGCCGTGAAGCTCACCGGCGATGCGAGTGCCCTCGCCGAGGCCCTCGTGCTCTTCGAAAAACACGCCCAACCAAAGCGAGGCATGCTGCGGTCCATGAACCCCTACGGCATCGCCCCGGCCCCCTCGGACATCCGCAATCACCCCCCCACGGAAATGCGCGTCGAGCTCCTGAGAGCGATGGCCTGACCAACGCAACTTGGGCAATCGCGTCCACTCGCGTCAGTCGCCGAGCGCTCCGGAGACGCGGTCCGTAAGACAATTAAGCAACCTCGCGTCCCCAACTCCCTTGGGGCAATCGCGTCCACTTGCGTCAGTCGCCGAGCGCCCCCGCAGGTGCAGTCCGAAGGAATACCAAAGGTATTTCGAGGGCTGCGCCGAGGAGGAAAGCCGGCGAATGGCGTGAGTGGGCGTGATTGCCGAGGCTACTGCTGGGCGCCGGGGGCCGGCACGTTGGGCTCCGGGACAACGTCTACGGCGCCGGCGTGGGGCGGCTCGACGAGCTTGCCTTCGCGGTACTCGAGGGGCGGGACCCGGTGGCCAAACATCGCCTCGGGGTCCGAGAGGACCAGGGCCTCTCGCAGGACCTGGTCCATGTGCTCGATGAGCACGACCCGGGTCGCGTTGAGCACGCGCTTGGGGATCTCGCGCAGGTCCTTGCGGTTCTCGCGAGGGACCAGCACCGTGTCGATGCCCACTCGGTGGGCGGCGAGCATCTTTTCTTTGAGCCCGCCGATGGGCATGACCCGCCCGCGAAGAGTGATCTCGCCGGTCATAGCGACGTTTTTGCGGACCGGGATGCGGAGCAGCGCGCTAGCGATGCTCGTCGCCATGGTCACGCCGGCGCTCGGGCCGTCCTTCGGGTCGTAGCCCGGGAAGTGCACGTGCACGTCCACCTTCTCGTAGAAGTCCTCGTCCAAGCCGAGGATCTTGTGGCGCGAGCGGATGTAGCTCATCGCGGCCTGAGCGCTCTCGGTCATTCCCTTGCTGAGCTGACCGGTGATCACCATCTTGCCCTTGCCGGGGACGATGGCGGCCTCGCAGTCGAGGGTGGTGCCGCCGTAGATGGTGTAGGCGAGGCCGTTGGTGAGGCCGATTTCGTCGTGCTCTGCCGCCTTGTCCGAGCGGAACTTGGGCACACCGAGGTACTTGGGCACGGCCTTCGCGGGGACCCGGTAGCTCTTGTCGGAGCCTTCCTTGAGGACCTGCCTCGCGATCTTCCGGAAGACGCTGCCAATCTCGCGCTCGAGATTACGGACGCCGCTCTCGCGCGTGTAGTGATGGATGAGCGTGCGGATCGCGTTTTCGGTGATCTCGACGTCGAGGTCCGAGAGCCCCGCGTCTTTCTTCTGGCGGGGGACCAGGTAACGAACTGCGATGTTCAGCTTCTCGAACTCGGTGTAACCGCTGAGATGGATGATCTCCATCCGGTCCTGGAGCGGAATCGGAATGCCCGAGAGCGAGTTCGCCGTGGTGATGAACATCACGTCGGAGAGGTCGTAGTCGAGGTCGAGGTAGTGGTCGTTGAACGAGTGGTTCTGCTCGGGGTCGAGGACTTCGAGGAGCGCTGACGCCGGGTCTCCCCGGAAGTCGCTGCTCATCTTGTCGACCTCGTCGAGGAGGAAGACCGGGTTGTTGGTGCCGCACTTGCGAAGCGATTGCACGAGTCGGCCGGGGAGGGCGCCGATGTACGTGCGCCGGTGGCCCCGAATCTCTGCTTCGTCCCGGACGCCGCCCAGTGAGAGCCGCACGAAGTTGCGGCCGGTGGCGCGGGCGATGCTCCGCGCCAGGGACGTCTTGCCGACCCCGGGCGGGCCGACCAGGCAGAGCACCGGGCCCTTGAGCTTCTTCACCAACGCTTGGACCGCGAGGTATTCGAGGATGCGCTCTTTTACCTTCTTCAGACCGTAGTGATCCTCGTCGAGGATCCTCTCGGCCTCATCGATGTCGTAGTTCTCTTCGCTCTTGTGGTCCCAGGGGAGCGCGAGGACCCAGTCGATGTAGTTCCGGATGACCGTCGCTTCGGCGCTCATCGGCTGCATCATGCGGAGCTTCTTCAGCTCCTTTTGGATCTTCCCGAGGGCCTCTTTGCTGAGGAGCTTGTCCTTGATGCGCTCTTCGAGCTCCTGGATCTCATTCTTGAACTCGTCGCGTTCGCCGAGCTCCTTCTGAATGGCCTGCATCTGCTCATTCAGGTAGTACTCCTTCTGAGTACGCTCCATCTGCTTCTTGACGCGCGAACGGATCTTCTTTTCGACCTGAAGAATCTCGATTTCGGCGTTCATCAGCTCGTAGAGCCGCTCGAGACGCTGAATCGGATCGGTCGTCTCGAGGATCTCCTGGCGGTCACCGAGCTTGATGGAGTTGAGGTGCACGACGATGGTGTCGGCGAGGCGCGACGGGTCCTCGATCGTCTGCACCGTCATCAGCATCTCGGGGGGGATGCGCTTGTTGAGCTTGACGTAGGTCTCGAAGGTCGACTGCACGCTGCGGATCAGCGCCTCGAGCTCCACGCTGCCACTCGAGCTTTCCTCGATGAGCTCGACCTCACAGAGGAAGAAGTCTTCGTTGGGAACGAAGCGGCTGATCTGCGCCCGGCGCTTGCCTTCGACCAGGACCTTGACGGTGCCGTCGGGGAGACGAAGCAGTTGGATGATCGTGCCGATGGTTCCCATCCCGAAGATGTCTTCGGGGGTGGGGTCGTTGGTCTTCGCCTTCTTCTGGGCAGCGAGGAGGATTTCCTTCTCGTTGGCCATCGCCTCTTCGAGCGCATTGATGCTCTTCTCGCGCCCGACGAAGAGGGGCACGACCATGTGCGGGAAGACGATGATGTCGCGGAGCGGAAGGAGCGGCAGGATACGTCCCTGGGCCGACCCTTCGTCCTTGTCGCTGTCGTTCTTGTGGAAGAACAAGGAGACCTATCCTTTGCCTGGAGGCCGGGCGAGGGTCGCGGGCAGAGTCCGCTACGCCTGCTCGGCTTCCTTCTCGTAGACGATGAGGGGCTTTTCACCCTTGGTGATGACGTCCTTATTGACGACCACTTCCTTGATGTCGGTCCGTGAAGGGACGTCGTACATGATGTCGAGCATCGCGTGCTCGAGGATGGCCCGGAGACCACGAGCGCCGGCTGCGCGGTTGAGGGCCTCCTTGGCGACCGCATCGAGGGCCGACTTGGCGAAGCTCAGCTTCACCCCGTCCATCTCGAAGAGCTTCGCGAACTGCTTCACCAGGGCGTTCTTCGGCTTGGTGAGGATGTCGACCAGCGCTTCTTCGTTGAGCTCGTGCAGCGTCGCGAGGACCGGGAGGCGCCCGATGAATTCCGGGATGAGGCCTGCCTTCAGCAGGTCTTCGGGCTGGACCTGCTCGAGGAGGGTGCCGATCTGCTTGTCCTTCTTGGACGGGATGTCCGCGCCGAAGCCGAGGGTCTTTTCGCCGATGCGGCGCTCGATGATCTGATCGAGGCCGACGAAGGCACCGCCGCAGATGAAGAGGATGTTCCCCGTGTCGATCTGGAGGAAGTCTTGTTGCGGGTGCTTGCGGCCGCCCTTCGGTGGCACATTGGCGATGGTGCCCTCGATGATCTTCAAGAGAGCCTGCTGTACGCCTTCGCCGCTGACGTCGCGCGTGATCGACGGGTTGTCACCCTTGCGCGCGACCTTGTCGATTTCGTCGATGTAGACGATGCCGCGCTGCGCCCGCTCGACGTCGTGGTCGGCGTTCTGCAGGAGCTGGACGATGATGTTTTCGACGTCTTCACCGACGTAGCCCGCTTCGGTCAACGTCGTCGCGTCAGCGATGGCGAAGGGCACGTCGAGGATGCGCGCGAGGGTCTGGGCCAGAAGCGTCTTGCCGGAGCCGGTCGGGCCGAGCAGCAAGATGTTGGACTTTTGAAGCTCCACGTCCTCGGACGCGACCGTGCTGTCGATGCGCTTGTAGTGGTTGTGTACAGCGACCGCGAGGACCTTCTTGGCGCGCTCCTGGCCGATGACGTACTCGTCGAGGATCGCTTTGATCTCGGCGGGCTTCGGCAACGGGGTTCCAGACGAGAACGAATCTTCGCGGTCGACTTCTTCCGCGATGATGTCGTTGCACAGCCCGATGCACTCGTCGCAGATGTAGACCGTCGGCCCTGCGATGAGCTTCTTTACTTCCTTCTGGGACTTGCCACAGAAGGAACACTGCAGGTTCCCGTGGCTGTCGTCCCGCCGCCCAGTCGTCGGCATTCGTGTCTACCTCACGCCCTCTTACTACGAAAAATTATGCTCAAAACCGAAGTCGATTCTAGCGCCGGCAAATCGCCGCGGCAAGGAGTCGACCCCGTCTTGGCTGCTATTTGCCCTTCAGCGGGGCACCGGGTTTCTTCCGGTCGATCACCTCGTCGATGATCCCGTAATCCTTGGCTTCCGTAGCGGAGAGGAAATTGTCCCGCTCCGTGTCCTTCTTGACCTGCTCGGCGGTCTGTCCGGTGTGCTTCGCCATAATTTCGTTCATGCGAGCGCGGACGTTGAGGATTTCCCGAGCGTGAATCTCGATGTCCGTCGCCTGGCCACGATAGCCGGCGAGGGGCTGGTGAATCATGACTCGGCTGTTGGGCAGGGCCCGGCGCATGCCGGGACTTCCCGCGGCGAGTAGCCAAGCCGCCATGGACGCCGCCTGGCCGAGGCACACGGTCGCGACCGGACACCGGACGTATTGCATGGTGTCGTAGATGGCGAGGCCGGCGGTGATCACGCCGCCCGGGCTGTTGATGTAGAGCGTGATCTCCTTGTCGGGATCTTCGCTCTCGAGGAAGAGCATCTGGGCGATGATGATGTTCGCGATGTCGTCGCCAACCTCGGTGCCCAGGAACACGATGCGGTCCTTGAGGAGCCGGCTGTAGATGTCCCAGCTCCGCTCGCCGCGGTGAGTCGTTTCGACCACCAGCGGCATGGGCACGAAGGCCCCACGTGTTTCGTCGCGCCGTTCGCTCATCGAGTTCGCCCCCTCATCATTTTGCGTCGTCGCTCTTTTTCGCATCTTCGGTCGGCTTGGCAACTTCTGCCGGTGCGTCCGTGATCGTGGCTTTGGTGAGGAGGTGGTCCATCAGCTTGTCTTCGAGGAGCTGACTCTCGAGCTCACCACGCCGCTCGCCGGTGTACTCCACCCGGACCTTGGCGATGTGCTTGCCCGTCTCTTCGGCGATGGAAGCGAGCTTCTCGTCCATGTCTTCTTTGGTGACCTCGAACTTCTCGCTCTTGGCCACGGCGCCGAGGAGGATCGCGGCCTTGACCTTACGCTCGGCCCGGTCGCTCATGCCCTTTTGGAAGTCGTCGCCGAAGTTCGGGCCCATTCCGCCACTCATCTGCATCATCTGCACGATCTCGTAGACCATGCGCTGCTCTTCCTGCTTCACCATAGTGGGAGGGGCCGGGATTTCGTTGGTCTCGACGAGCTTGTCGATCACCTGCTCCCGAAGGTCCGAGTCTGCGCGCCGCTTGGCGCCTTCTTCGAGGCGCTCGCGGATCTTCAAGCGCATCTCGAGCAGTGTGGCGTAGTCGCCGCAGTCCTTTGCGAACTCGTCGTCGAGGTCCGGGAGGAGCTTCTCGCGCAGCTCCTTGACCGTGATGTGAAAGGTCGCCGTCTTGCCTCGGAGATCCTCGTCCTGGTGATCGTCGCCGAAGGACACATCGATCTTCGCTTCGTCGCCGGGAGAAACGCCGGAGAGGCCCTTCTCGAACTCGGGGATGAGCTGCTCCGCGCCGAGCTCGACGGGGCGCCCCTGGGCGCTCATCTCGGGCTTGTCTTCGCCGTCGACGCTCACCACGTAGTCGATGGTGAGCTCGTCGCCAGCCTTGCTCGGGCGCATGGGCTCGGGGGTCTGGACGTCGGCGTTCTGCTGACGCAGCTTTTCGACTTCGCTGTCGACGGCAGAGTCGGGAATGTCCGTCGTCGTCCGCGTGAGCGTGAGCTTCGACGTGTCGACGTCGGTGACCGTCGGGCGGACCTCGACCTTCGCGGTGAAGGTGAGGGGCTTGCCATCGGCGATCTCCGGGGCGGAGGAGATGTCCGGCTGGGCGACGATCTGAAGCTCGTGAGTCTCGACCGCGTGCAGCAGTCCCTTCTCGACGAGCTGGGCCGTCACCTCGCCCTTCACCTGACGCCCGTACACTTGACGGAGCACGTTGCGGGGGGCTTTGCCGGGACGGAAGCCGCGCACCTTGGCGCTCCGACCGAGCAGCTTGTACTGCGTGTCGAGATCCTTCTTTACGTCGTCCCACGGAATTTCTACCGTGACTTCGACCTCGACCGGACTGATCTCGTTGACCTGGGACTCCATCGTCGCCTCTGCGCCTAAGCAGGCCTGACCAGGCCTAACCTAAAAGAATGAAAGAAATCGGGAGGAAGCCGGGCATAGCGCCGGCCCACGGGGGGGTCAAGGTCGGGTTGTGAGGACGGGGCCGATTTGGCTCACTGGGCGGCCGCGGCATCGCCGCTCAGGTCCACCAGCTCGATTCCCAATGTCTTCGAGATCTCGAAGATGCGCTCGTCCCGGTAAAACTCGCCGAAAGCGATGCGCTGGATGCCCGCATTGACGATCATCTTGAAGCAATTCCAGCATGGACTGGCGGTGACGTAGATGCCCGCCTCGCCGATTGCGGTGCCGTTCTTGGCAGCCTGGATGATGGCGTTGGACTCGGCGTGGATGGTGCGGACGCAGTGGCCGTCCTCCATCATGTGGCCGTCGTCGTCACAGTGGCCGAGGCCCCGGACAGAGCCATTGTAGCCCGTCGAGAGGATGGTTCGGTCCCGGACGATGACCGCTCCGACGTGCTTTCGGTCGCAGGTGGCCCGGGTCGCCACCTCCTTTGCGATGTTCATGAAGTACTCGTCCCAGGATACGCGGGAGTCAGCCATGGCCGGACCCTGTCACGGCGCCGGACCGAATTGACAAGAATTGAACTCTCGCCGAGGTCCCGGCTCAATTTCGCTCAGCGCGTCGGCGGAGAGCCGGGCAGGCCGTGGGCGAAGGCCCGAAATGCCTCCCGAATCGGTGAATGCAGGCTCTGGTCCAAGTGGCGGACGATGAGCATGCCCCGGCCGATTCGTTCGACCCGGTGGCGCCGTTGTTCGGCCCGGGGGGCCGCCTCGACGATGCGCTTGGCGGCGGCCTCGGCTTCCCGGGCCTCGGCCACGTCGTCCCAGGCCGTGAACCAGATGCACGCCGCGGCCCCGGCATCCCCGTTCCCATCGTCGACCTGCCGATAGACCCGGAGCCGATCTCCGGACCACCCATCGGCCGCCGCCGGCAGCACACCGGTCTCTTCGAGTTGGCCCAGGTAGACCTTCATCTCCAGCTCCCCGAGGGTGTCCTCCTCGATGGGGGCGAGGCCGGCGTCCTCGAGGTGAGAAAACGCGGGCAACGTCACCTCGTCCGGGAGCTCTCCGCGCAGGTAGCGCTCCGGGTGGAGGATTTGCTCGGTGCTCACCGGGGGAGTCCGGTTGGCGTCGTTGACGGCGTCAAAGCCCCCGATGCCGTGGAGCCGAGCCGCGAAAACGAGCCCGTCGACATAGGACGAGAGCAGCGTCACTCGCAGGATAGCCGGTGCGGTCCCGAGCTCGTCGTCGCTCATCGGTGCCGCTCCGGAGAGCAACTGGGCCAGGAGGTCGGGCCTTGCGGTGACCATCTCGAGGCGTGCCCCCTGGGATTCCATGACGTAGCCGATCATCGCGAGGGTGGCGTCGCCCTCGATCACCGCGTGGAACGCGGCCTCGGGGTCTGTGTCGCGGTCGTCTTCTTCGAAGCGGTCTCCGAGGCCGAGGCGCTGATCCTGAAGCGCGTGAACCAGCTCGTGCACGATCGTCGCCCGGGACTCGTCGATTCCCTCCCGGGTATCGCCGCGGCCGAGGGCCCGCATCACGTCGTCGCGGATCACCAGCCTGTCGACCTCGGGATCGTAATAGCCGACGACCTGCTCTCCGAGGACGCGTTCGAGGAGGTCGCGGATGTCGAGGTCCCGGGGGATGAGCCCGAGGCCGAAATACACGTCGTGGCTGAGCTCGAGGTCTTCTTCTTCGAGCTCGGAAGTCAGGTAGTGCACGATCGCGGCCTGGTCCTGGACCGACACTTGGACCGGTACGGTGAACTCGAGGCCTCGGATTCGTTCTGCCGCTCGGGCGAGGTCGTCGATCACTCGCTGTTCGGCGGGGGACGGCGTCGTGCTCGGCGCCGCGTTCCGGCCGGTCACCTCATCGCCGCTCGTGGCGCGGTTATCACGGCCGTCGGCTTCGGATTCGGTCTCGGGTGCCTCGGCGCCGCAGCCGGCATGAACCCCTAGCGACGATCCGACGAGAACGGCCAATACGAGGGCTTGGTGGGCGGTGAGGCCCAGCCTCATCGGTCGTCTCCCTCATCCATCTGGGTCGCCGTGGCCCAGGCCATCGGTTTGCGACCCAGCTCCTTGCCCAGAAAGCGTTTGAGGGCCCGACGCGCTCGGTCTTCGACCGCCTCGGCATCCATCGCGGCGTTCGGGCTCGCGGATTCGAGGGCCGCGGCCACGTACTGACCAGCCCGACGGCAGAGGGGGGCTTCGTCGTTTTCGCCCACCAGGCCCCGGAGGATGATGCGCATTTCCCCGGCGAGTTCGCCGAACTGGTCGATGGGGAACACTGCAAAAGCGAAGCCGAGCTCCCCGAGGAGCGCGCGCTCCCGGAGCACCTCGGGGGGGATGGGCCTCCCGCGGTTGACCGCCACGCGGCCGACCGGGGCGTCGTCGACCACCCGGAGGCCGTCCGCCGTGACCTCCACCACCTCGCCGTTCTCGACGACCAGGGTTTCCCCGACCCCCTCGGCCCGAGCGAGCTCGGCGTGCTTCTCGAGGTGCATGCGCGTCCCGTGCACGGGCACGAAGGATTCTGGCCGCACCAGGCTCAGCATGCGCCGCTGCTCTCCGGCGTGGGCGTGACCGCTGACGTGGATCCCGCGGTCGGAGGCTTGAAAGCGCACGTCGACCCCGAGGCGGATGAGCCGGTTCATCGTGTCGTAGAATCGGGTCTCATTGCCCGGAATGATGCGCGCGCTGTGGATGACCCGGTCGCCGGCCTCGAGGCTGAGGGCTGGGTGGCGGTCCTCGGCGAGGCGGGCGAGGGCCGCCCGGGGCTCCCCCTGGGTTCCCGTCGCGAGCACCAGAAGGTCCTTCGGCTGGATGTCCCGGGCGCCTCGCTCGCTTACCAGGATGGAGCCAGGATCCGGCAAATAGCCAGTCTCCCGGGCCGTCTCGAAGTGGCGGTGGAGCGAACGGCCCAAGAGCAAGATTCGGCGACCATGCTCCCGGGCCAAGTCGAAGAGGGAGCGCAGGCGGTGGCCGTTCGAGGCGAAGAGGGCCACCACGACGCGTCCCGGTGCGTCCTCGATGAGGGGGGAGAGGGCGTCCCTGGCGGTCGCTTCACTGGCCGTCTCGCCGGGCACCCAGGCGTTGGTGGAGTCTGAGAGCAGGAGCCGGACACCGTCATCGCCGGCCTTGCGAAAGCGTTCAGCGTCGAAGTCCTCGCCGTCCGGCGGGGTGGGGTCGATCTTGAAATCACCCGTATGCACCACGGTGCCGGCCGGCGTCTCGAGGATCAGGGCCGTGGCGTCGACCATCGAATGGGTCACGCGCACTGGTTCGACGCCGAACGTGCCGACCTCGAAGCGCTCCCCCGGATGGGTGGCCTGGAGCTCGATCTCCCGGAGGTCTCGGTGCTCGGCGAGGCGCTGCTCGATCAAGGCCAGCGCATAGGGAGGAGCGAATACGGGGGCCGGGGCGACGCGCAGGAGGTAGGGCAGGGCGCCGATGTGATCTTCGTGACCGTGAGTGATCACGATCCCGCGGATCCGGTCACGGCGCTCCTCGAGCCACTCGAAGTCCGGATGGATGACGTCCACCCCCGCTTGGTCGTCGGGGAAGGTCACTCCGCAGTCGAGGACGAGCACATCCCCGTCGGCCTCGAAGGCCATGCAGTTCATGCCGATTTCCCCGAGGCCGCCGAGGGCCACGAGGCGTAAGGAAGAGGTCACGGTCCGGGAAGGTAATGGGAAACGGCCCCCCGTGGACAGCCCCCTCCCGCAGGGAAGAGGATCGCGCACTCCCGGCGCCGCTACCGTGGGCCTGTCGGCTCTGCACGCCTTCGCACTCCCGGCGCCGCTACGGTCGGCCTGTCGGCTCTGCACGCCTTCGCACTCCCGGCGCCGCTACGGTCGGCCTTTCGGCTCTGCACGCCTCCGGCGCGCTGCCGCCTCGGGCCGCCTACGCGGCGCCTTCTTGTTAAGGGCCGGTTTCTGGTTTCCACTGAGGTTGGGCCGTGATACGCACGCGGCGCTCGGCTTAGTCGTCATCCCGGGCACAGGAGCGTCCGATGCGCTGTCTCGTCCTCATCTCTTGTATTTTCAGCATGTTGACCCTTCCGGTCGTCGCTTTGGCTCAGCCCCCCGCGGGTGAGGACGCCGAGGCTGACGCGGAGGCCAGTGGAGAAGACGACGCCTCCTCGGGCGACGACGATGCCGAGGGGGCTGAAGACGCCGCGGAAGAAGACGCCGAAGAGGACGACAGCGTTCAATTGCGGGCGCCGACCGTCGAGCCCCTCGACATCCAGCTCCCCCCCGAAGAGGACGACGCTGAAGGGGACGACGACGAGCTGCCCGATCCAGGTGACGCGCTCTCACGCCTCGAAGAAGGCGGCCCTCCGTCGAGCGACCCGACCCAGGGGACCTGGGGCGCGCCCCAGCCTGCCATCACCTTGCACGGATACTTCCGCGTGCGCCCGGAGCTCTGGGACTCCTTCTGGCTCGGTCGCGGCGAAGGCGATGGCACCAGCGATTCGACCTACGAAGCAGACCCGCCCTTCTCGAACTTCCGCCCGCCGACCCGTGAGGCCACCGTGCCCGGGGGCTGCACCGGCGACGGCGACATCGACTCGACCTCTTCGTGCGGCGAGTCGGGGACCCTGGCCTTCGCCAACATGCGCCTGCGCCTCGAGCCGACCATCTCGCTCTCGGACGACGTGAAGGTGCACATGCAGATCGACCTCCTCGACAACATCGTCATGGGGTCGACGCCGGATGGGCTGATCACTCCGGCGACCAGCGGAGACCCGATCTACGAGCGTCAGGCGCGGACTCCGCGGGTGCCCCTCGATTCATTCAGTACCACCCAGACCTCGCCGACGGCCGGGCGAAACGCCCTCCAGGACGCTGTCCGAGTGCGTCGGGCGTGGGGCGAAATCAGCAACCGCGGCCTCGGTCAGCTGCGATTTGGCCGCATGGGCAGCCATTGGGGGCTCGGCATCCTGGCCAACGGCGGCGAGGGGATCGACTCGGACTGGCAGTCCGACGTGGACCGGATCATGGCCATCACCAAGCTCGCCGGGATTCACCTCATCGCGGCGTGGGACTTCGCCGGCGAGGGCATCGTCGAGCAGCACCCCTTCGACCTTTCCCAGATCCCCTTCGATACGAACCAGGACGACGACATCAACCAGTTCGTCTTTGCTGCGGCCCGGCGCTCCACCGAAGAGGAGCAGCGCGAGACGCTCCAGCGCGGCGACGCGGTCATCAACGGCGGCGCCTACTTCGTCTATCGCAACCACAACATCACCAGCGCCGGCGTCGCCGACCCCTACACGCGCCCGAGCGGGGCCCAGGCGATCTTCGTCCGCCGGAGCGCCGAGGCGTTCATTCCCGACCTCTGGTTCCAGTTCAAGTACGGCGACTTCCGCCTCGAGGTCGAGGGCGCGATGATCATCGGCTCGGTCCAGAACACCCAGAACGACAGCTACGTCGCCGAGAACTTCAACCTCATGAGCGGCGCCGTCGCCCTCGAGGCCGAGTACCGGATGCTCGATGACAAGCTCGGCATCCACTACATGGGCGGCTATTCGAGCGGTGACCCGGACGTCGATGGCCTCGCCGTCACGGCCGGCCTTCCGCCCCAGCAAGACGCCGCGGGCGTGGTCGACAACAACATCACCACCTTCCGCATGCACCCGAACTACCGCATCGACCTCATCCTCTTCCGCAACGTGCTCACGCAGATCGCTGGCGCCTACTGGTTCAAGCCGGGCCTCAGCTACGACTTCATTCGTAACTCCTTTGGGCAGCTCCTCGGCGCCCGGGCCGACTTCATCTACACCCGCGCCTCCCAGCCCCGTCAGGCTTGGGGCAACGACGGCAACCTCGGTGCCGAGATCAACGCCTCGGTCTACTACCGGAGCGAAGACGGCCCGGAGATCTATGACGGATTCTACGGCATGCTCCAGTACGGCATCCTCTTCCCGTTAGCCGGCCTCGGTTACAAGGAAGGCGACCGCTTGCACTCGGATGACTCCCTGACGAACGCCCAGATCGTGCGGGTCGTCATGGGCATCCAGTACTGAAAAGCGCCCACGCGCCGTCAGTTCCGCAACTCCCGCCCCGTCGGGGCGACAAGGGGTCGTCGTGAGCAAGATCAAGCGCAAAGAAAAGTCGGTCTACACCTGCTCGTCCTGCGGGGCTATGAGCCCCCGGTGGCTCGGGCGCTGCGGCGGGTGTGGCGAGTGGAATACCCTGGTCGAAGAGACTCAGGTCCGCGGCGGCAAGGGCCGCGGGGCCGCCTCGTCGTCGGGGGGGCCAACAGCACGGGGAGCGTCCGGGGCCGTGCCCCTCGGCGAGGTCAACCACGAGGACGCTCGGCGGATTCCCTCGGGCATCGACGAACTCGATAGGACCCTCGGCGGCGGCGTCGTCGCCGGCGGCGTGACCCTCCTCGGCGGGGATCCGGGCATCGGGAAATCCACGTTGCTGATGCAGGCTCTCGCCAAGTTTGCCGCCGCCGGCCACGAGGCGCTTTACGTGACCGGCGAGGAGTCGGCGTCCCAGGTCGCTCTCCGGGGCAAGCGCCTCGGCGGTGCGGGCATGGACCGGGTGAAGGTCCTCGCCACCACGGATCTCGAAGCGGTGGAGAAGGCCGTGCGCGCGTGCCGCCCCCACGTCGCCGTCATCGATTCGATCCAGACCATCCGCACCCGTGACCTCGAGTCCGCCCCGGGGACCGTGTCTCAGATACGCGAGGTCTCATCGCGCCTCATCGACCTCGCCAAGGAGGGCGGCGTTTCGCTCTTCCTCATCGGCCACGTCACCAAGGACGGCTCCCTCGCCGGGCCGAAGATGCTCGAGCACCTGGTCGACACGGTGCTCTCCTTCGAGGGGGACCGGAGCCACGCGTTCCGCCTGGTGCGCACCGTCAAGAACCGCTTCGGCCCCACCCACGAGCTCGGCGTCTTCGAGATGGTCCGCCAGGGCCTCCGCGAGGTCCCCGACCCGAGCGCCCTCTTCCTCGCCGAGCGCCCCACCGCGGTTGCGGGGTCGGTGGTCGTGCCGACGGCCGAGGGCACCCGGCCGCTCCTCGTCGAGACCCAGGCTCTCGTTGCGCCGGCGGTCTACGGGGCGGCGCGCCGGGTGGCGACCGGCGTCGACGCCAACCGCCTCGCCATCCTGCTCGCGGTGATCGAGCGCAAAGCCGACATCCACATCCTCGACCGCGACGCCTTCGTCAGCGTCGCCGGGGGCGCCCGGGTCGACGAGCGTGCCATCGACCTAGGCCTGTCGTTGGCCGTCGTGTCGAGCCTGCGCGAGGTTGCGCTGGGCCCGAAGGTCGCGGTCTTTGGCGAGATTGGCCTCGCCGGCGAAGTCCGCGCCGTCCCCCGCCCGGGGCCCCGGGTGGTCGAGGCGGTGAAGATGGGTTTCACCCGAGTCGTCTTGCCCAAGGGCAACGCCGAGCGGTTGACCACGGAAGAGCGCCGGGGGGCGGAGTTGATGCCCGTCGGGACTTTAAACGAAGCGCTCGAAGTCGTCTTCGATTGAGCGGGTGGGAGGCGTCGGCTGGTGCTCGACGAACGGCTTGAAAACCGCTGTTCCTTAGCCGCTCTCGAACCCGAGAACGAGTGAGTACACCAGCGCCACGATGTCGACAGGCTTTATGTTTTCTATCCGCTACGAGATGCCGAACTGAGCGTCCCATGTATGATATGGCGCGTCCTCTCGGCGGCGGGTGGCGTTCTGCTAGTCGCTTGCTCTACCGTAGGGCTGGAAACCGGAGCTTCCCAATGAATCAAGACCTCGAGAAGCAGCTCAAAGAAGTCATCGTCGAGTCACTGATGCTCGAAGACGTAAAACCCGAGGAGATCGTCTCGGAAGACGCGCTCTTCGGAGATGGCCTCGGCCTCGATTCGATCGACGCGCTCGAGCTCGCCATCGCAGTCGATAAGAAGTTCGGCGTGCGCATCAAGGCCGACGACGAGGACACCAGGAAGGTTTTCGCTAGCGTTAAGAGCCTCGCGAGCTATCTCGCAGGCGAGCTGGCGAAGGAGCAGGCAGCGGTCTCGCCACCGAGTAGGAGCACATGAGATGACAAGCGCCGAAGACGAGGCCCTCCGGGCGAAGATCCGAAATAAGCTCTACTACGGGATCCAGGGGTACACGAAGAACCTGCCGGATTTCGTCATCCCAGAGAACCTCCAGCGCTTCAGTGTACGGAAAGGGGATGAGTTCTTCGCGAGCCTGCGCACGGCGCTGACGGGCGAGGACGAGATCAACGTCTACTTGCACGTCCCGTTCTGCAAGTTTGAATGCACCTTCTGCAACACGCGCCCGAACATGCCGGATGCCGAGGCGGAAACGCAGTACTTCAACCGTCTGATGAAAGAGATCCAACTCTACGCCTCGGAGGGCGCATTCGAGGGCCGACGCACGCGCAGCATCTACTTCGGCGGCGGAACGCCGACGATGTTCTCCCCGGAGCAGATCGGGGAGCTCGTCGATCTCCTGAAAACGAACGCCCCCCTGCACGATGAAGCGACCGTCTCCGTCGAAGCGACGCCGGGTAGCTTGGCGAAGGACGTGATCCCCCGGCTGCGGGACGCCGGTGTCGATCGACTTAGCATCGGTTGTCAGACCTTCGATCTCGCGGTTCTGAAGCTTTGCATGCGCTCGCATACACCCCGGCAGATGGAAGGGATCATCCGCACGGCACACGACAATGGCATGAGGTTGAACGTCGACATCATGCTCGGTCTCGCAGGCCAGACCCTCGAGAGTCTCGACGCGGACCTCGAGATCCTCGAGGACTTGAAGCCCGACGCGGTGGAGTTCATCCGGCACGAGATCGTCAACCAGAAGATGGTTGATGTATACGACGAGCGGCCGGAGCTGCTGGTCAGCGATGACGACCTCTTCGCCATGACGCTCAAGGCCCACCAGTGGAGCGAGGACAACGGTTACGAGCAGAACGGGCGGTTCACTCACGACCAAGACTTCCCCTACCGCTACCACTGGTTGAAGGGCATGCCCCTCTTGGCCTTCGGCGCCCGCACGCGTTCGTACGTCAATGCGCTCTGCTACGAGAACCAAGAGAACTTGGGACTCTACGGCAAGATGATCGACCGAGGGCTACCGCCGCTGCACCAGCACCAGCAGCTCTCACACAAAGAGCAGATGTATCGCGCGCTCTTTCTCGGGATCCAGATCCGCGCCGGCGTTGACAGAGCGCAGTTCCGCGAGAAGTACGGAGTGGACGTGACGACCGCGCTCACCGACGTCGTCGGCGGCCTCCGTGATCTCGAGGCCATCGAGGTCGACGAGGACGGCGTTCGGCTCACTCGGTATGGGCAGTACTTCTATGAGGACGTCTGCTGCTACATCATGGACACGGCCAAGCGGGCCGATTTCTCGGACCATGAGCGGACGCCCTTCAGCTACGGAACCGCTTGGGAGGCGGGGCCCCGGTAGGGCGACGGGCTGACGCCGCCTGGGGCGTGAGCACTTCGCTCATCCTCGGTGCGCCCCCTAGAGCGGCGAACCGTTTGAATGCCGCGTGATCTCGCGCCGATAGCGGCCCGCTGACCGGCCCGCGGTCCCTCGAAAGGGGATCGACCCTGTCATCGTTCCCTCG
>Ga0164313_10001052_pt1 | contig 23812 bp, 25 predicted proteins | sample GuaBasSedimGuay4_FD_113735 | JGI IMG/M metagenome (GOLD analysis project Ga0164313, IMG submission 113735) | Subseafloor sediment microbial communities from Guaymas Basin, Gulf of California, Mexico - Guay4, Core 4569-4, 0-3 cm | ecosystem: Environmental > Aquatic > Marine > Hydrothermal vents... | reverse complement strand
AGCCATGTCTTTCAGGACGCGAGGCTTGATTGACAGCTTACCGGTGCGCTTAGCGGCTGGAGCACCATCTTTCGCAGCTTTTGTCAGTTCAGCAATGCGACGTTTCTTCTTGGTCTGAATAACTGGCTTGGATGCGGCGGCTTGAGCGGCGGCGGCTTTGTTGGCTTCGGCATTGGCTTCGGCCTGCCCAGCGAGCTGCTTGCGGATTTCATCCATCTTGGCCTGAAGGGCTACTTCCTCGGCACCGCCTACAGCAGCATCAAACGCCTCCTGTTGCTGGCGCTTCATCAGGATTTCAGCCTCTTCCTCGGGCGAATTCAGAATGCTCTCTTCAAACTTATCGATTACTTTCTGATGCTTAGGATTAGTAGACTGGACATGCCCTGTGATGTCATCGACAGCTGATGCTTCGACCCTGTTCAGGTTAGATTCTTCTGACGCCTCGCCAGTCTCATCATCATATTCCTGCCCTGACAGCTCACCTTCGTCATTGATAGATTCACCAGCACCATCATCGACAACATCGCCCGGGGCCATACGGTCAGCAGCGAGGATATCTTTTTCCTCCTGTGTCACTTCCTCTTCAACAGCTGACGCAGTTTCTGGCGCTGTTACCCCGTTATATAGATCAACAACCTGTTGAGTGCTGTATATGGATGGATCATTTAGCGCGATTCGCTCATTACCCTTTTGTCGTGACGTAATCATCGCCAATAAAGCGGCTTTGGTGGTGGGTTTACCCTTGAGGAACGCGCGAGTACCACGCACTTCAGCGTCAGTCTCAGCTTTGGTTACTTCCTCAACAACAGCTGCAGGCACTATCTTGCCATCCACTATCCTGCCACGACCTCCACCTTTTCGCTCGGCAGCGAATGCCTTCGAGTCAGCTTCCATTTTGGCTTGGCGTTCTTCAGGAGTTGGCTTGGTACGTTTCTTGCTTACCTTCTTGGCTTTTTCAGCCTTAGTCTCTGGTGCTACGGGCTCAACAACATTGGCCTCTTCGACAAGATCAAGGTCGAGGTCAATATCAGCTTGTGGTGGTACTGCCATCTTCGATTCAAGCTTGGCTTTATTGGCCAGTCGAGTAACTTTGGCCTTCGCGGCTTTCTCAACTTTCTTTTTGGCTTTGTATGCATCGGTGCCGATGATGTCTTCCTGCGCAATGGTAGGACCTTCGGAAGCCATACGGCGCATTTCAGTATCAAGTCCAGCATACAAATCTTTTATCACGCCACCCCAACCTTTCGCTGGAGTTTGCTTCGAAGTAAATTTTTTCCCTACCCCACTATTCTTACGACCTGATATAGCATTGCCACCACGTTCATTGAGTGTGTCTTGGTTAACTTTCCGCCCACCAGCAGCAGTGCTGAGAATTGCATATAGCTGTGTTGTGTCATACCCCTCAGTAGTAAGTTTAGGCAGCGCCTTTGCCATATCAGCCCATACCTTATCAGCAATGGCTAACTGCTCTCGACTACCTGTAGGCTTGGCACCCATTTTTTGCTTGTCGCGCTCGAACTGGTGAGCATCAAATGCGAAACCTACACCAGCAACAGCTTCCTTTAATGCTCCAGTTGCATTAGTTGTTGCTTCCTTGAACTCAACCACTTCATCAAGCCCAGCCTCAAGGTCATTAAGTGGTGCTGTGTCGAGACCAGCTTCGAGGTCACCTGTCTCCACGCGCTCAGCAAGAACTTCCTCTGGAGTGGTTACCTCTACTGTGCCCTCACGGGTATCAGCCACGGCTTGTGCTGCTGCCAAGACCTCACCAGCAGGGTCGGCCACAGCGGATTGAACAACAGTGCCATCAGGATCAGTTACTACCACGGCCTCAGTAGCACCGGGGGTCTTACCCTCACCGCCGATACCAGTAGCCTTTGCGATGGTTGCTTGCTTGGTGGCTTCGTTATCCCAATCGATCGAATTCAGTTCTTGCGCAGTCTGTCTCCCTTCAGGAGTAGCTGGGACAATTGCCAATCCACCATCACCGAGCTCAATAACTAGATGCGTATCGGGATCAACAGCTGGTTCTTTGGCGCCGGGAGGGAGGTATACTGCTGAGCGGTCAGTAGCAGGGTCATCCATCACCTCGATCTGACGGTTGATGGTCTCGTCAGGCTCAGGCAGCGGGACTGCATCGGCAACTACTTGTGCTTCCTGTTCAGCGATCATGTCTGCTACGACCGCATCGTTAAGCTCCAAATCCATATCTGAACTAAACGTATCAGCTGTGTCGAGGGTAGGTGCTGTGTCTGGGTCATAATTAGGATCATCACGCGGGTCGGGCATGACTTCAACTGGACCACCAGAGGTCCCAGCTGGCGGGGCTACATCGCCCGGGGTCGCAGCCTCGACAATTTCAGCCGCTTGAGCTTCTGGAGACTGACCACGAAAATCACCTTGGTTTACTGCAACGCTATATTCTTCCAGTGTGGCAGCTGCATCCGCTATGCTGCCGGGAGTACCGATAGCTGTACCAACACCCAGACCAATCAGGCCAGCGTGACCAACTTCATTCCAGTCGATATTCGTCAACGCTTCTTTGAACGTCATATTCTCAAGCTGGGTATCATCATAGACACTGGTCAGTATCTCAGTCAGCATTTCCTGACCACCCTCACCTAAGGTGGTTTCAATGAGCCTGCTGATGGCTTCGCCTGCGCCTGTTTTACGGAGGGCAGCAGTGACAGGAAGGGCTTCAGGTAATGCCTCGGCAATGATACTGAACTTTGCAGCACCCATCGACTTGGCATGGTCACCTTCGGTCTTCTCCATAGTGGTCGCATAGGTGTTGCCTGCTACCTGAGCCGACAGGATAGCCATAGCCAAAGCTGGGCTCTTTGTGACTGCACCAGTAGCCAGAGGAACAACCATGCCTGTGGTGGCCTCAGCGACCTCGTACAGGTACTTCTCAATACCCTCGGCGTCATACTGGTTCTCGGGCGCGGTCAGCTCAGCGTTAGCCTCAGAGCGCAGCATTTCACCTGTTTGCTGCATCGCCTGCCGCACATCACCAGATATTATCTGGTCAGCAGCATCCACAGCTTCTTTGACAAGCCCACCACCAATTTCGGTTGCGATGTCCAGAACGGGCGTATATCCCATCGGGTTCGTGATCATATCGAGCAGGGAGTTATCACTTTCGGGGGGTAGTAATGCATCAGCTATACCCTCAGTGGATATGCCTTCCTGCCGCGCGGCCATTTCTCCAACACCACCACCCTGCTGGGCTATGGTCGTAGTACTACGGTCCCAGAGTGTTCCGAGATTTTCAAGGATGCCTTTTTCTTCAACAGGCTCAGCGAGTTCAGTCTCGGACACTGCCGCAAACTTATCGAATGGGTTGACACCGTGACCCTCGGCCTCTGGGTCCTGTACAAATTTAGCGAATGGGTTGGTATCCACTAGATGCCCTCAGGTAAGTACCCAAATGTTTGTTGGAAGAATGCTTTATTCTGGTCACTGGGGTCTGCTGCCAGCATATCAAGTGCTTCCTTGGGTGCTTGGCTTTGCCCACCAGCACCACTGGGAATACCTTCGGCCTTAGCTGTGCCATCTGGATTGAACCCGTTATCCACATACAACTGACTCAGCTGCCCACCTATGGCATCGTACTTCTTGACCTCTTCGTCATAAGCCTTCTGGATGGCAGCAGGGATATCACCACCCCGGCGCTGGTACTTGGCAATTTCCTCAGCCGCCTTCATCTTGGATGTGCTGGCTGTATTCTGACGCTGAAACAGGTCATTCATCTTCGAGAAGAATGTCTTAGCTCCTTTGCTCGTACCGCCATTGCTGTAATATTTAGCCTTGGCTTCGAGCTCTTTTACTTGAGCTAATGTCTTCTTCAAATCAGCATCACGTTGAGGACCAGCTTTATCCAATTCGACTAATTCCAGCGCCTGCTTCACCTCAGCCAATTTTTGCTCAGCCTTCATCGTTTCGATAGTGGTCTCAGTTTTTTCGAGGTCTACCTTACGCTGTTCAGCACCTTCATCGTAAATTTTAGTATTCAGTGCGGCTTTATCATCAGCTCGCTTAGATGCTTTGACCACTTCCTCCATGCTTGCGATGATTTGCTTGATCTGAGCATTACTGGTTTCATTCTGAACACCAGAGCGGATGGCCTCGATTGCAGCGCGACCTTCAGCAACAGCCGCAGTACGGTCAGCTATGGACATCTTGTCAGCATCGGCACTGGACAGGCGTGTTTCCTTGATATCAAACTGTGATGCAGCCTCTTCGTCAGCAGCTACCAATCGACCCAAGTTACCTTCGTCAACTGCAACCTTGCGTTCATCCAAACCGGCTTTCCTATCAGATTCCCTGCTGGATTGGACCATAGCAGACCATGCTTTTGGGTCACTGAGTTGGGTTATGTAATTACCAATATCTTCAGCCGTGATTTCTTTCTGGCCTACAGTATCACCTGTTTCTTCATTGGTGACCGTGGCCATCAGCTTGCCGCCAGTAATATCAACTTCAACACTGTTGCCATCTGGGATGTTTGAGTATGCGTCCTCAAGGTGGTCCTTTGCCGTGCGGAGGTCACCCATTTCGAGGGCGTTAGTAGCGCGACCAGCAGCCTTTTGGAAAGCCCCCATCTGGGTATTGGTTATATGCTGCCGTGCCTGCTCTGCCTGTTTAGGGCCACCACGAGAACCAGCGATTTTCATCACCTCGTCTTCCCACGACTTCCAGTCCTTTGCTGTGGTGCGCTTGCGTTTGGTGTCTTTATACAGGCCAGCTTCCTGCTCAGGAATAGCACCGGAGCCTTCAGTGAAATCCATACCCTGCTCGGCCAGCATTTTCTCTTGGTCGGTGCCTCCAGAATAAGTATCTGTTGTCACGTCCTCAGGACCTGTGGCTATTGCTTGGCCTAATTTTCGCTGTTGTATATCATCCCTGATGCCCTGACCAGTTTGATACCCCTTAATTCCAGCCTCTATGGCACCTTGGTAATCAACGGGGTCTATCCGCAAATCGGAAGCATTAACGTATCTAGCCATTTCAATTCACTCCTGCATTCGGTGCTGGGGGATATTCCATCGTCGGCCACTTGGTCTCAGGACCAGCATAATTGTGGACACCCTCAGGACGCGTGGCAGCGTAGCCCTTCCTGATATCAGGATTACGAGGCATCAACTGTCCGCGAAGTGGTCTTACTGCTGAGACCTCACCACCTTCTGCCATCCCCATACCTTCTGGTGGTACGGCCTCAGGGGGAGGTATCGCCATTGCCTCAGCAGTGACCTGTGCATTCTCTTCTCGCTCAGCGTTTTCAGTCTTGACCTTCTGGATCAGCTTGTCGAAAAACTCTGTGCCTTTGCGCTTGACAACATCAGCAGGGATGATGAATTCACCATCACTGAGGGCAGCAGGGATAGCGTCATCGGTTGGGCCACCGGGACCTTCAACCTCACCACCTTCGGCCATCATAGCCATACCAGCTATAGATGTAGCGGCCCCCAAGTTTGCTGAATGGACTGCATTTTTATTGGATCGGTCTTGTGAACCAGCAGTGGCTGCGGAGCCCAGAGCATCACCCCACTGGCCCATAACCTGATTCCCTTGACTAAACATTTCCCCTTGACCCATACCGTATTCTGGAATACCTCCAGCACCTGAAGTGAAGCCTCGCTTGCTCTGTGTATCGAGCCCACGACCAGCCCCTATGGTCCCTTCTTCGAGTGCCATACCTGTTTTTTCTATATCCCGGCGCGCAGTATTTGCTGCACCAGCCTTTGCTTTGGCTTCCTCCATACGGACGCCAGCATCAAGGGCTGAATTGCGGGTCTGCGAAGGGTCGACGCCATAGGATTCGAGCCGCCTAAGCGCGCTTTGTCGAGCGGCGTCTGCTTGTGAGGCAACCTCCGTTTGTGCGGACGCGGCTTCGGAAGTTCGCCTTTCCGCTGTGTCATAATTTTTAACTTTGTCAAGATACTGTGCCTCGATTGGTTGATAAAGTTCCTCGTACTTCTGGCGATCCTCTTCCGCGCGGCGTATTGCGTTTTCGGAATAGTCGAGTGCTTGGTCATCTATACCAGCCAGACGCTTCTTATTTTTCCGCCACTGCGCCTGATCATAATCTTGCCGTTCGTTAGCACTGTCATAGTGTTTGGTTAGCTGCTCTGCCGAGATGCCACTCATTTCTGAGAAGCCTTCCAGTGCGTCTTTGACGCTAGAAGGTGTGGATTTTTTGTCGCCCATTACGCTGCCTCTTTGAACCGTAAGTCCATGTCGAGCCACTTACACTCGGCTCTGTACATGGTGAATATTATCAAATCCCCGCTACTTGAGCCGCCTTTTATTCGGCACTGCTCTTTGAAGCCCAACTTGCGGTTGAAATTTACCGCAGCTTCGTTGCTTGAAGATACCTTTGAAGCTACAATATTTCGGCCATGAACAACAAAAGGGAAATGGAAACTTTTATATAGTAATTCCTTGGTGAACCAGTAGGCGCCGGGAACCGAAGCAACGTGTATTTCTACCATATTTTCAGACCAGCCATCATACCCAACGGCCCCCGTTAAATCTTTCCTCTGCTCGTCATACTGCCCTATGCATATGAACTCAGCAGTAGGGATATACCCAATCTGCTCACAGAGCCAGTGCTTAATGACACCTTGAGGTTCAACGATAAGCATTATGGTATCGCCGCATCAGCGAGGCGTTTCTCGATATCCACAATTCGTGCTTCCAGCGCAGATATAGCCAGCTTGCCATCAACAGTGATTACGCCAAGGTTGATCAGGTCCTGCACTGATACAAAGCTGGACAGAATATCTCCCTGTTCGCGTGACTGTACCTGAGTCCTCTCCTTCAACGCTACGACTGCGCTGTTAATAGAGGCAATCTCTTCCAGTGGCTGAGGTATAGCTGGCCACTTTCGTTTATCGAATACTGCACTGAGAGCACCAACTTGAGCCGGGCCCCGAGGTTCCAGAGCATAAAATAAACGGCCTTTCTTAATCCTAGACATCTGCTAATCCCCTAGCAGTCTCCGCCACAGTGATTGAGAATATGGTACGCCTCCCAGAGACCTCAAACTCCCAGATATCATTCTTGAATCCAGAGGGCAGCTTGAACATTTTTTTGTCACTGACCTGTTCTGAGAACACTACCTCACCATCGACATATACAGTAAACCGCACGTCTGAATTACGCGCCATTAGCTGGGATAGATCAAGCAGTGGTGAACCACCGATCGACATCCGGTTTTGTGGAATTTCATCAAAAGGTGGTGGCATTGGCTCAACATAAGAGCTACCCATAGCTGCTGTCGCAATTGGCTGCAGGCGAGTCTTGATGCGTTCAGTATTGTATGCGCGTGCCTCTGCTACTACCGTCTCAAGGTCCTCGATAATATCAGCCAGTGGTTCCATATCAACAACTGCTGCACCCATGTTACAAGGCTTCGCAAAATAGAAAGTTTTGGACCTCCACTTATACGCTACTCGCTGTTGCGCTGGGTCATCCCACAAATATACTACACCAGCTCGAATAACATAAAGCTCACCAGTCTGCTCGTCAGTTTGCACCATATCTATACGGTTGAATGCATCGAACTGGATGAATGACTCCTGTGGCTCTGAAGGGTTAATAGCAATGCCCTGATTCTCAGTAAAAAACCCGAGATATTGTTCCTCATACTGTGCAGCCACCAGAGTTTCTGGGCTGTAATTATTCAGCCATTCATCCTTGGTGATTATGCCACTGGTCGCTGATGTGACGCCTTTGGCACTCATAAGGGTCAGACCATTCTGGCTGGCATACAAGACGCCATAGGGCAGAGGGACAATTGACAGGGGGGACAGCCCCGGCTCAGCTGAATTATTTTTAGTCAGGGTGGTATTTTCAGGTGCAGTGCCCGTAGCGAAATAAGGATGGCCAGAGGTAACGATACCTGCTGACTGCCCAAACACACCTGCACCGATGATTTTATACTGAGTACTCAGGTCATAGGCAGCAGGCCATGCATGTGGGCGATAGGTCTCGCTAAAGTGGATATCCCGCCCTGACCATGCCAGAAAGAATCCATTTGGCATTACGACCGCGCCCTCAATATCTACAGGTGGTTCAGCCCAACTACCAGAGGCGAGGATATTATTCCGCGCAACTATGTCTGAGCCAACACTGTCAGCATACGAATCCTGAGCCAGTGGTATCTGCGCCACGAAGAAAAATTCAGAAGTTGTAAACCCTGCCACCGTGCGGTAGATATTTTTGTGAGTAATTGGCTGTTCAGCAGGGTTTGGTACTGAGGCGTCCATACCACTGAGGGTCCATGTCCCGTCTTCCTTACCTGTATCCGTCACTGGTATAGACGGCTGACCCTCTTCACCATATTCAGACACCAGAGTGTAGACATAATACCGCTCTTCATCCAAGGCCGCGCCGCCAGCAGCCGCCAAGGCACCGGGGAGTACAGGCGCTGGGACTCCGAGCCAGTAGTAGGGGTCACCATTGCGTAGGCGCTCCAGCGTGTTGTATTGCGGCCTACCGTCACCAAACTTGTAGTACCGGTCATAGGCATCATTCAGTAGAGGCCCCGGGAACAGCGTAATCAGGGGGCTTGTGAAGCCTACCCAAAGGAACCCACCGGGGGACCCGGGGTCAGGGAGTCGGTAAGCCTTCTGGATAGCTGAGTCATTGAAATTATGGAGAGCGGACCAGTCTCGGAATCCACGAATCTCACCTGACGACAGGCGTGCGTTATTGGCCTCACGCGCTTGTGAGTTACCAAGCAGGCGATTACTTCGCTTAGGGACCATCCCTGCGAAGTTTTCAATCCTGACGCGTGAACCTGTCATTAGACTCTGCCAGTGTTGATGTAATACAGGACATTGACATTAGTCGGGCGTGCCTCGTTGCCGCCGCGAGCCTTAATACTAATCCCAGTTACCGAGGTTCCGACATTCGCTCTACTCCAGCGATCCGTCCCACTGTTGCGGACTGAAGAACCGTCCTTGTTACCATTGGAATGAGTATGCCCCGGGTCCGTTATTCCGTGGTCATGTGACAGATTACCACCCTCCTGCTTTGTGCCGACTTCATCACCTGTAACACCATCACCACGGTCAGTACGTGTCCCGGCATCAGGATCAACACCCGCCCCTTGGTCCTGACCTCTCAAAAACTGGCCTTGGTAGTTAGGGATATTGAACGTAGTCGTCCCATCACCATTACCATATATAACATCAAGGAGTAGGAATAAATCTGCGTAATCATCCCGACTCACAGCTTGGCCATCACACAGCAGCCAGATCGAACCTACGTTGTTGGGGGGAACAGCGAAAGATTGGACTGCTGCAGTCATACTAAGGTCATTGGGGATAAACCAATTACCCCACACACTGCCATCACGCGTGCGAAACCACACACGACCTTGGTCTGCACCTGTCATACCAGTAAGTGTCTGGATGGCAGCTGAGGTAGCTGTCCATAAATTAGTAGTGATAAAGCCTATTGTGGAGAACTCGGCAGGGTCATTAGTAACCCCGCTTGCAATGATTGTATAAGTGCTGTTGTGCAAAAGCGTATTCAGGTCACCAGTAAATGCAGAATGCAATCCATTGGTCTCGTAACCTTTCAGTCGCTGCACGAAAGAATCAGCAGCAGTGGTCCAGTCAGTAGGGGTAAACGCACCGGGGCCATTGTCCTGAATGCACCGGTACATCGTATTATCCAGCACGTTTACAATAACATCATCGACAACATATGCCGCCAGTGCGGAAAAGTACCGAACTGCAATCAGGTCTTGTGGGTCTTGATTTGTGTCGATAACACCCAACTGGCCATCAGGATAGTTGGTATAAAGTTCACCAACATCACGACTGCCGGGGGTAGGCCGGATGCCGGGGGAACTGCTCCTGAGACTCTTTGTACGAACTGACATTTTTAATTCTCCGTGCGGTATATACCGCTAATCTTTATCTGTTTCTGACCCTTCAGCTTTGGGCTGAATCCTGATTAGACCAACATCTTCCTCAGTTTTCACAGTGTTACTATCACCGAAGATAATGGTACATGCTGTGATCATAAATAACACGATGGAGGCCAGCATGATGCACGCGGTTGACTTCATTTATCCTTCCCAGCGAACCCGCAAAGTGCCTGAATTGTTTTGGCCTGAGCCACCAACAGCGAAGCCATCAATCTCGCCATTACCGGGGTTGTTCCACATGCCTGCGATAGACTGCACAAATTCGCTAGTTTCATATCGTACCAGTAAGCCATTACAAGACCACTTATTATCACTGACACGATCAAGTGTAACACTGCCATTAAGGAGCGCAGCAGTTGACGTTACTGTAACAATAAAATGGCCACCTGCAGAATCGCCGCTGTTAGCTACCCCGTCAATACGGGTGCGCGCGCAGACAGTCTGATAATCAGACGTGTACTCAACACCAGCTAGCGAAAAGCGGATACGCATATTGCTGCTATCGGCTTGTCGCACGTCATCAAACCCGATAATGATCCGCTTCACAGACACCAGTAACGGACTTAGCATATCAAGTCTGTTTACTCCGTCAAACACGCCTTCGGTGTATAAGACATTGGGTGTGGGAGCAACGGTCAGGTTCAACCCACTGTAGATGTAATGCAGAGCGTAGGTGTTGACAGGGCGGGTTTCGTTGCCGCCTGTCAGGCCAGTGGTATTCGCCAACACACCAGCACGGGCAGAGCCGCCAGAGGCAGCAGTTGACGCATCCACATTCATCGTATGGGAGTGACTCTCAAACTCGTCAGCCTGCTTTGTACCGACCTCATCACCTGTGACGCCATCGCCACGATCCGTGCGGGTAGCGGCATCAGGATCGACAGCCGCACCATCGTCAACGTCACGTAGGAACGTGCCGCGATAGTCGGGGAGGTTGAACGTGGTGCTGCCATCACCGTTGCCATACATGACACCGATGAAGTTGAACAGGTGCTTGTAGGCGTCACGACTGACCGCTTGCCCGTTGCATCGCAACCATGTCGCATCTTGCGGGGCAGCAGCAAAGGGGAAGATGGCACCGACAGCCACGACAGCATTGTTACCATCAAGGGAGCCGACAGAAGTCCAGCGTTCATTGGTAGCAGACCACTGATAGGTGACACCGTTAGGCTGGCTGCTCAGGTCACCGTCGACGGGGGCGTTGGGAAAATTTAACATTATGCTACCCCTGTGTAGATGATGAAGTTTATGTTGGTGTTGACCGGGCGGGTTTCCCCAGCAACTTGAGAAATCACAGAGCCAGTCTGTTGTTGCCGTAGTCTGTACGCACTGGAACCAGTACCGACAGACTTACTATCATTCGCAATCGTGTGCGTGTGTTCTTCTGTCTTGTGGGTTTGCTTTGTACCGACCGCATCACCTGTGGTGCCATCGCCACGATCCGTGCGGGTAGCTGCATCAGGATCGACACCTACACCATTATCTGTACCACGTAAGAACGTACCACGATAATCCGGCAGGTTGAAGGTATTGCCATCTAGGCTCCCATACTCGACACCAAGCACCGCGAACAGGCTAGGGTAGGTAGCACGGCTAATAGAGGACCCGTCACAGAGAAGATGGAACGCTGGAATGGCAGTAGTAGGCCACATCTTGACTTCACCAATAACACCCCCGCTAGCAGGTGCAACAGGCGGGTCTTCCTCGACCCACTGCTTGCTGTCACCATCGTCGTACCAGATATATGCGCGGCCTGTATTGTTATCCCACCAACGACCAACGGCCTGAGGCGCTGCCGGTGGAGTCGCACCCCGGTAGACACCACTAACCAAGCCAACTATTTCCCACTCAGTCTCACTGAAGACAATCTCCAGCACGCCACCGGCAACCTGAAGATCGACATCGGCAAGCCCCTCAATGGTATTGCCGTTACCATCTACATTGATTGTCCCATCCCATGTGTCACCCAAATCAGCAAGGATAATCTGGTCGCCTACTGCAGCATCTGCCGGTAAAGTCACCTGCGTTATAGTACCAGCCGGAAACACATAGGCATTACTGGTATCAGCAGTAAAATCAGTTATCGGGAAGCTCCATGTGAGCCCTCCTGCGCCCCCTGAGCCACCACTGGCGCTACCACCATAGACAGCAAGGATATCCCAGTCAGGGGACATTGTGGCGCGTTGCACCACGATATCAGTACCATAGGCATTATCGTTGGGTACGATATCTGCATAGGCCACGTCCACGCCAAGCAGTCCCTGCACCTGCCCCACATAATTTGAGGCCCAGTAGCCAATATCTGCGCCTGTGGTGATGGGTGTTGGTGTCACCGTCTCAAAATTAAAGTTACGGACACCGTCAGGAGTATCTACTACTGCGGGGGATATACCAAAAGTAGCATAGGCACCAGCGTCTGTATTACTCTGAATGGCCCACCGCAAATTGCCACTTTCTATAACGTCACCAACAACCAGAGCCTTGAGTGCAACTGACCTGTCCCCAGCGTCATCATCGGTATAGGAAACCTGCAAGGACTCAGGTTCTTTGGAGGCGTGAATAACAACACCAGCTCCGGGTACGCCTGTATTATTCGGAGTTGTATAGTCCCAGTTACCACTAAAAATGGTTGGGGTCGGGTCTGGCTCGCTCACAATTGCCACAAGGTCGAAGGTAACGCTGCCGACTACAATTGGGTCAATAGTGGCCATAACCCAGCCAGTATTATCAGACAAAAAATCCATCAACTGGCTGACTATGGGAGTCCCGAGCGGGTCTTTTATAGAAAATACAGTGTAGTGGTTCCCTGCTACAGTATTAATCCTTATGCCTGTGAGGTATCCACCATCAGTAATAGTATACCGGTTGCCAAAAATCACTTGGCTGGCAAGAGTAGCCCCATCAACCAACGTACCCGCGTATATATTAAATGGGTCGCCAGAAGTTTGGGGGGCTGGCCGGTCTTCGGTTTGCTTATTCGCCACCATAGTCCAGCTGCCATCGCGCACGACCTGAGCTACCTCATAGGTCCCAGCAATCCAGAGGTTCTTCCAGTCCATACGAGACATGAACTCAAGCCCTGACTCTGCGTCATCGACCACCGGGACCTTTGTTTTTTGCCCGATATAAGTCGTTGATATTACATCCGTCAGGTCAAGATAGTTGGAGACAGCTACACCACCAGATGCGCCTGCTCCCGAGCCGATAAGACTAACCAGCCCTGCTTGGTTCGGGTTGGAGTAATCAGATGCGAGCCCCGAGTGGTACGACTGCGCTGATAACAATACATGCTTGTTACCCGTGAAATAATTATACGAAACCCGGTCTACTTCCAACGAGTCCCGCGCAATCTGGGCTGAGTTATATTCGGTCTGCCCCAACTGAAGAATAAGCTCATTTCCGAAGGTCCGGTAAACATAATGGATAGCCGCGTTATTGCCAGTCAGTGCATCAGTAACCCCGGGGGATACTTCGATTACATCTGGCATCACAGTCTGGGCCGCGAGGTAAGCCGTACCATCGGAAAAAATGACCGTGAAAGGCTCTGGTGTTGAGACGTCACCAATAGCGGGGAATTGCTTTATGTTCGGGTTGGTCAGACTGACTGAGACATTGGCGCCGTGAGATAAAAGCTCACCAGAATCACCCCATATAGACAAAGCCCCAGTGACTGAATTAATCCCCATCCCCTTGGCGCGGTCAGCAGTTGGCACGAATTCCATCCAGTCATATAACGAATTACCGACTTCATTTGACAGGATAGGGGCATCATACGCTGCAGAAATTGCGCCATTTTCATAACCAACGAAGCCAAGCTGGATATTGGTTCGCCTCTGGCTCGGTGTCAGCTGCCCAGCCTGCTGGAAAATCGTCCCAGTGTTGTCAACATAGATATATGCCACGCCTACGATACTGGGCATACTGATAGTAAAGCCAAGGCTCTGAGCCCACGAAATGTTTATCCGTGTAGGGGCTCTCCGGTCTGTGTATCCATCTACAATCTCACCTGCACCTGAAGCGATGTCAATAGTCGTAGAGCTAGCCATTGTAAGGCCGCCACCCTCTAGGACACCTGAGGCAGCAGTCTCTCGGAGACCTATCTGCGGGTCGAGAAAATTATCGATCAAGTCCTGCAGGTTATCTTCGCCAGAACCAACAACAGAATCCTCGAAAGATATAGCAGTCGAAGGGTGTGCCTCGGCATCTGCGCGACCGGCTAATGCGTTATGCAGGTCCCCCACAGTCAGTTTCCACGCGCCCCAGACACCCCCGCTTTTATGCCGCATCCACATCTTATATGAGTCAAGGTCGCGTAACCCATATATAACCTGTGTGATATTGGCGGGGTTGTCAGTGTTGATGTAACTGACAATAAAGCCCCTATCTGACATATCTACCGGAGCATTAGTGACAACACCAGAGTTAATGTTATAGACCGAGTTGACGACTATGTCATCCAAATCACCGGCATAGTCTACGTGAGTTGAATTGTCAGCATAACCAGCCAAAAAATCCTGCCAATTCTCAGCTGGTAGAAAATCATCCAGTGTGGTTTTGGTGACACGATTCTCAGCGCGGTCCCCAGCATCAAAAGCCTGCGCCAGTGTCCCGCCGATACCTCGATCTACTGTCAAGACATTACCAGCAACTGCAGTGACTTTAACCACTTCGAAATGGGTCAGGTCCAGAGCTTCGAGCACCAGATAATAGTACTGAGTGCCTGTTATTGGTGGGTACGAAGACGCATCATCAACCTCGATCGATGCATCACCTATACCAACTGCAGTGGTTAGTAAGCTAGTTCCCTTATTGGCAAACTGAAGATCACCCATTAGTACGTCCCGGCGTCCACGAAATCAGTGAAAAATCCAGCAGTAGCACGAAGCTCTATGCGGGAGCCAGCTGAATACCCCTGAGCTATGGTCCCTTCCTGAGCCCGGGTACAGGTCAGAACATCACCGGTACGCTTAGTCATGTGGACCACTTCTTTGATGCCACTGATGTCTTCAATAACCAGCACGCAGTACTCAACACCCTCAATAGGGTCAGGGAAGAATACCCCTTCACCAACATCTAGGGATATCTCGGTATCACCTGCCAGAATATCTAACAATAATACCCCTGAGGCGAAATTATTAAATAGGACTTCCATTAGACATCCTCACACTGGTAAATTATTTCATCTTGCCATATCTGGCTGTCTTCTGCTGAGACGGTGATTTCAACTTTGTATTGCGTGTTGCTAACCCCTCCAGCAGTGAACAGGACAACATTTTTTTGGTCGGCGCTCATCCCAGCAGTCACGGTAAATGGAGGGTCAGTGACGACATCTACTGTTACGCTATTGACAGCAAATAAGAGGTTATCATCCTGCAGGCGCTCTTCCCCGTAATCAACGGTGAATTTGCGGTTCTCAGCGGGTTGGACCCTGAATCTTCCTAGCAGCATTATGCAGCCTCCTGTTTACATTTTTGGAAGCCAGAAACAATAGCCTCGTTGTTGTGTGGTGGTGCTAAGACCGTATCAGGTACTTTGTAAGCAATCATGGTACTGTTATATCCCGCCACAACTATGTGTATTGGTTCTGCCTCTTCTGGCACCGGTTGAGGGACCATCTCGGCATTGCCGAATGGTGTCATATCCCGCAAATGGCGCGGTACTATAATGCAATCGCCTTTCCCGGCGTTCGGGTCTATCAATACCAGCTTGAAAACTCTGGCTGTGGGTCCCCAGAATACAGTAACAAGCTCAATCGTAGCGGTTGGTACAAATACTTCTGAAGTCGGGCCCCAGAACACCGTTGTCAGAGGGGCTGAGAGGCAGGACATCCCTGCTATCGGAGAACAACCCGCAATTGACTTGCCTGCAATACTCATGGCTTAGAGGGCGAAATAGGTCCCGCCCGGGCCTCCCGGCGTGAGTGTGTAATTAGCACCTGTTGGTTTGAACGTAAATCCGTCCACAGTATCCAAGTAAGCCACCAGAGCGCCATCAGAGACACGATAAATAATAGCGGTTGCTACTTCCAAAGGATTCAGCAGGCCAGTGTATACAGAAGGGAAAGACCCTGCATAACCATCTACAACAGTTTTATTGGCTATAGGGTCGCCGGGAGCAATCTGTGTACCTGCAATCTCGCTAATATTGCTATCAGTTGGGACATAGATCGCCAGCACGTCATACAAAGCAACGGCCAGCGTATCCCCGAGCCAAGAAAACTGCTTGGTTAATAGCTGATCCTTAAACGATGGATACAGAGCGTTCAAATGGCCCCCCCTCCAGTACGCTGGCGTGCAAAATCTGGGTATGTCCACGCCTGACCTGTTGAGAATTTGGATGAAGTAATCGCGCGGCATCGCTTGATATGATTGCGGAATAGGCGGTTATGTATGATTGCCTGCTGCTGGTTGGTCCAAGGCTTGGATATCATGGACATACAGCGCCCACAGGTGCCATCTATGACAGCATCCTGCCAGTGGGTCATAAAGTAGTCAGGGAGGTACACAGTCGCTGCTGTGGGGATAACAGATAGGTCAAACCGGTATCTATTGTCCCAGTCCTGATTTGGGGTAGGGATTAACTCCACAGTCCCCGGACCTACCATCATAAACGCGCGCGGCTCAATCGCTGTATTTCTTATCAGTGGTGCCTGAGGCGCAGGAGTCAGAATTTTCTCGACATTGGAATTACCACGGAAAGTAGCACGCCAAACATAACCAACCCGAGCATTCTGAAACAGTGGGTCCAGATAGATAGTAGGATTATTTGCTTTGGAGCTAAGTGGTCCGAACAACTCAGTCCACGCACGACCGTCTTCGCATAGCTGACGCACAGCGGAGAATATTTCCAACAGGAGGAATTCTTCAGTGATCCCCGGCAAGCGAGGCATCAGGTCGGGAAGCCAATCATTTATTTTAACTGACATTATCCGATACTCCCCGGCTTGGTGTTATTGGAACCGAATGCACGCAACAGCAGGGATGCTCTGGAGTCGACAGAGTATTCATCATCTTTCAACTCAGCATAACCAGCCACGAAATAAATCAGGCTCTGGTAGAACATGGGGTTAGTAGGGATACTTGCTGCTAAGTCGGTAGCATTATCCGCGTATTGGGGGAGTTCCTGACCATAGTAAGTGAGCCATGCATCAGGGCGAATGCGCTTTAACTCGTAGAGGCCAGCGTTCAAGGCGCTCAAGAGGTCGTCTTGAGAATTTCGGTACGGGAGTACTAAATCCTGCAGTATTATCCGAGCACCACCCAGAATTTGTTCAACCGTCTTCGCCATCCTTATCTAACCCCGCAAGCAATTCGTCGAGCTCTTCTTCAGAGTCTGCGACCAATGGTGTCATTGGGGCTTTGGCAGCTTTCTTCTTCGGCGCAGCTTTCTTCACCGAAACCGTAGCAGGCTTATCATCAGGCTTGGATTGTGGCTTAGTCAAATCCAGCTCAACTTCTTCGACCTTTGGGTTTTTCGCCATTGCTGGGTTCCAACCGAAAATCGCACCTGTCACTTTATGCCGTAGCACTCGTCGTTTAGCCATTAAAAATCTCTAGTCAAAAAAAGAGGTGAGGCCATAATAGCCCCACCCCTCAATTACTTCAACTACTTAGCCTTTGTCGGCAACCAGAGCACAGATGGCGGTGCCATCAGTAACTTTGTATCCGTACACCTGCAGACCGCGCATGATAGTACCAAACGTGCGTTCTGCACGGATGGTTTCCATCTTGGTCAGCTGGCTGGCAAACGTCAGGCCGTGGCTGTGGCCAGCGAAGATTGTGGTCTCCGTGGTAGCTACAGGCAGCAGGTTTGACGCGTAGAGGGTGAAACGATCGATCATGCCCAAACGACCATTGCGAAGCATCGTCATACCGTCACCGGTAAGAGACGCATCACGCAGCTCGGAGCCTTTGATCATCGCGGTAGCCCATGCTGGGAGAAGCAACCAACGACCCTGTTCGGGGATATTGGCTTCGTCCAGACATTGGCCCATACGCAGGATTGCGTCGATGATGTCGACAGTAGTCGTACCATCACCACCTTTGGCGACCAGCGATACCGGCGTACCAGTTACACCGAGGACGATGTCTGCTGAAATACGACCAGCAGTCAGACCCTGATTACCGGAATTACCAGCAGTACCAGCGGGGTAATTGGTAATGACACCGGCAGCTATGTTCCCCAGAACATCGGAGTCGATTGCAATCTTCATCTGCTCGGAAGCATCGTCAGACCACATGCCCAGAAGATTCAGATCAGCCTGAGTCTCCATGACGTCATCCACGATCGCTGCGAAATACTTACCTTTGTCGATAAGCAGATCGACGAGGTTGCTGGAAGGACGTTCGATATCAATGTCCTGATCAGCCTCGTAATCGTTGATGGTCAGAGTCGGCTTGGTGCGGATATGGACGGTGTCGCCCTGATTCGCAATCTCGCCAGCGTAATCGGTGTTGGCAATCGCTGCCAGAACCGTGGCATCGTAAAACTTCTCGATGAGCTTTCCAGACCATAGGGCCGGGATGAAAATGCCCGTGTATGCGGGGTTGGCTACTGCGCCAGCACCACCGGGATACGGGGTTGAACTAACTGGATATGACATGACAAATATCTCCTAATTAAACGGTTACTGCCCGACCAAGATTCTGCCTTGGGTAAGGGCATTCTGGATTTCCTGTTCAGTCGCCTGCTTTTCAGCATCACGACCTTTGAAGACCCCCTTGCGGCAATCTTCATAAAAGGCACCGATTTCCGATTCCTTCCACAAATGACCAGTTTCGTTGATATTGTCAGCCCCACCACCTGAGCCTTGCCCGGGTGATGCTAGCGATGCCAAGTCCACTTTAGGGGTAGGTCTCGGGACCCCCACCGTTGATGTGTCTGCCACTGCTGCGGGTTGTAAAGCTGCATTTTCACTCAAAAAGCCTTTAAAAAATTGAATGACCCTATCGGTATCATTCGCGCCAAATGCCCTTGTGAGCATCTGCCCTCTGGCTACGCCAGCATACACGTCTTTCTCGTTAAGCCAAGCGAGGAAGTCAGGATGATTATTCACCTGCCTCCAGTTTGGCACTGCGGCGACTAGACCTGCGTACAACTTATCTTTCGCAGTGACTTCCTGCGTGTGGCCGACCGAGCCAACTACGGCTTTAAGGTCAGCATTTTCTCGACGGAGTTCAGAGAGTTCTCCCTGTACGGCCTCAACTGCAGCGCGTTTCATCACGTCAATCAGATCAGGACCATAGTCCTTAATCTCGTCCTCAGTCAGCGCGCTTTTTGCAGCTGCTGCTACGGGCTCGTCAACAACTTGAGCCTCGCGCGCTGCGGATAATCCCGCCAGCGTGTTACGCATCGATTCAACCTGAGTAGTGAGGTTCAGCACGTTTTGCTTCTCACTGTTGAACATACCTTGGAGCGTTTTGTACTTATGCTCCCAGTTGTCAGGTTCACCGAGCTCAGTTGCTACTACCGGCTCAGCAGGAGCGACGATGGGTGTATCAAGCGCGTCTGCTTCCGGCTGAGGGGCCTCGAAACTCAGGTTTTTGTCCTGAGGTGTCAGGGTTGGGTCCGTATTGTCAGTCGGTGCTGGTGGTTCATCACCAACTACCTGCAATTCAGGTGTGCCACCTGACTGCGCGGCTTCCATTTCGCTGGCTATACGGTCAGCTTCATCAATCTGCTTCTGTACTTGCTTTGGCAGTACTTTGCCCATTTTATTTTCCTGACGCGCCCTTCACTATTGCTTCAGCCTTACCGAGTCCGCGTAATACTTCGGTAGCGCCGCGTGCGATGCCTCTATTTACATTGGCCACGTCACCGGGGCCGTATAAAGTAAATTCAATCGCTTCTTGACGGTAGGCATTCAGGGCCTCAAGAATATCCATAAAATCTGGATTACTCCTAAGTCGAAGAGCTGCCTCCGCCTGCTTGACCGATAGCCGCAAGGCTATGGTCTCCGACTACGATATCTTGTAATCGGGTAACTCACACTCGAAGGGTCTGGACCACCAGTCTTCGAATAAATATTCATGCGGGTTTTGTCAGCATCGCCAATGAGATTCTGACCTTCATAAAAACCCGTATCTCGCTGATTCGACAGCTTCATGCCATTAATGACCTGAGCGCCGGGGACGAAACCCCTACTACCTTTTTTGGCTGCTGTGTCGAACATTTTGGGCTCCTAAGAGGGAAGGCCGTTCAGCGCAGAAAACATACCGCCATACCCCGGGTTCTTGGGGTAAGTCTTGGCTGCAGGTTTCTGACCGTTGCCGTGCTGAGTGTTGCACACGACTTTGTTGTGGTCATCCTGCTTGGTAGGCATTTTGTCAGGGTACTTATCCCCGTAGCCATCAGGCCACCCAGCTTTGGACCCAGCTTTACCGGCGCTGGCTTTTTTCGGATATATTTCATACATGGCTTGGTTACCCCTTGCCGCTTGAGCCGTAAGCAGTTACACCGTCAACGATGTATTTGCCCTGCTTGTTCGCGCCAGCACGGGGTGAGAATTTGCCACACCCACATGCAGAGGGGCCAGAAACCGGTGCGGTGCGGGTAGTCTGACCTTTCGACAGGTTGAGCGGCTGGCCCGTGATTTTGGCGATTGATGCGTTAGTCATTGGATTTCTCCGATCTATAAATTTACAGGTCTGTTACCAAATGGTAACAGCAATTTGCGCACTTGTGAAGATAGTGGTGAGTACGTGACATCAAATGCCTTATGTCACCACTACTGCCAGATGCGTTACATGCGGAGCACCGACATAGGTAATGTTGAGGTTGGTCTTACCTGTAGCTACCCGAGAATATGTAAACGAGGCATTACCATTGGAATCAGTTACTTCTGATGCATCAATAGTAGCCACGGCAGCGTCTTCAGTTGTACCCAACAAGGTGACACCAACCAAAGGACCATCAGGGCCACTCAAATTAGCTGCCACTGACCCACCACCGGGGGCACCGGTAATTGGTAAGGGGTTGCTAATACTAAGCACTGAGCCGTTCCACCCAGAGGAATCAACTCCGTATCGGGCGCGTGATGTTGCTTGTGATCGTCTGGTCATAATTTACTCCGCTTTTTTCACTTCTTTATCAACAAGATGCTTGCGCCGCGCGGCGTAGCCTTTCTGAGCTTTGTCTGTTGCCTTTGATCCACCCATCAGATTGACTGCTGCATCAATCAGGGGATGGCCATGGCGTTCATTCTCGGTGCCTTTGTATTTGCCGAACCGCTTCTCAGCTTCTTTCAGCTTGGCGTCATTGGGTCCACCAGCGACCTCGCCACCCTTCGCCATTTTAACGCGCTTGCGTACCTTCCTCACATAAGGATTTGGGTAAGTCATACTGCTTTGCCCCCGGGGCCGAATTGGGCTCCCTTCATACCTTCGTCAACGGCACCCGCTTCGCCAGTTCCCGGCTTACCTTCTTGGGTCCCGCCATCAGGTTGCTGCATTTGTCGACCGGCCATAGCTTCTTCATCCGGCACGATACTTGCATAATCCAACCCAATGCGATCAGCAGTCTCACGCAAGAGTTCAGCGCGACCTTCCATACCCACAATCTGAGCATCCATTGGGTTTGCTGTAAGCTGGAGAAATTCGAGGATTCGAGCGCGTTCCGTCTCCCTCTGATTCGCAAAAGTGACACCTCGCACCCTAATATTTTCATCACCATTAAGTCTTCCGCTTTCATCAGTCAATAGCACCGTATCATAGAGCCGAGCCAACAGGGGCTGGAAAATATCGGTATCGATGTTCGCCGCCACGCTCTGCATGATTTTACCCGCATTCTCCATCAGCATACTTAATCCTGAGGCCGTGCGGCCAGCGGCTCCTTGACCAGCTGCTGAACCGGTCATGTATCGCGGTATTGCTGATATCTCGTCAGCAAGTATGCTCATTTTCTCGTAGACGGCAATAAGCTCAGCCGAGCGGGAGTCAGGCTGGAAGAAATCAATAGCTTTCTCAGACGAGCCAAATGGGTCAGTCAGGGTGTGCCACCGCTTCCACGGGTATAAATCATCCGTGTTGGTGTTGGGTGAGACGCGGTCATCATTGATGACGACCTGCGGTCCTGATGCGATCGACAAGTTATTGACCAGTGCTCTCAGTGAGGCGTTAGCAACATCTTGGACATCGGACATAATCTCAGGCACGCCGTTGCCAATTATCGCCCCCGGGATTTTCTCGAATGACGACTTGTAATATGGGTGTCTCTTGCGAGGGTTCGGGTCAATCTGAACCTTGATAATGTGATACCCGACAAGCCACGCGGTGCAGAAATAATCTTTCTGTTCATCAGGTACTTCTTCGGCAGTAAATCCATACTCCAGCAGCATTTTGCCCTGCATATTCCCGTGAAATTCTAGTGTATCAATTTCATCAGAGTGATTGATGTGGGGGTCTTGGCGACCCTCAAGGTGAGCTTTTTCGGTGTCTGTGTAATCAAGCCAGTCAGAAAGCCCACCCTGCCCATATTCTTCCAGAGCTGCACGAATTGCGGCTTCGTCATACCCGGGGACTCCAATTAAATTATTGAGGTCAGACCTCTGAAGGCGTAGATGCTCGATGATTGGGGAGTTTTCGAAGTAGTCAACTTGGCTGCTCCAGTAGATATCAAATGGGCTCGGGGCAGTCCAGTACATTTTTGGTATGTCCTTGACGACTGCCTTACCATTCTCCCACTTCACATCTGTGGCCATCCTGACTACGGGACCCTTCATAAATGCGTATGGGAATATGGCGATGTTGTGCAGAAATTCAGTTAGCTTTTCGTAGAACTTGCCTTCGACCAGCATGTCATCAAGGTATCTGGTCGCTTTGTCAGCCTCCTTTTTGGCTTCCTTCAGCGCGGCTTTCTTGGCGCTCCCTGTCAGCTGCTTTATACGATCAGTGACCGTATTATGATCAATGGGTTGACCAGCCTCCTGTAATTTCGCCACTTCAGAGGTGACGAGCTCCAATACTGACTTGGTTACATCTTCAGGTAATGTGGGGTCTGGGGTCGGTTCGATGAACCACGGACGATCACCTGACAGGTAGATGTCCCGCAACATGGAAGTAGCTCCACGGCATTTGACTTGGGTAAGCTTAGCGTAGACTTCAGAACCACCAAACTGGGCGATAGCAGTAAGCTTCTGCGGAGTGTATTCACCTCTGTATGCCCGTAGCGACTCAACCAACCGGTTAGATATACCCCGGGTCTCTCGGTCTGAGCGCATCTGGAAAAACTGGGTGCGGATGTGTCCGGCGATGCCTTGTTTTTTGAATTCTTCTGCTTGCGAGGCTTCACGGCGTATCTGCTCCTGCTCAGCCATTTCGGCGTTCTGCATTTCGCCATTGGAAATGACGCGCAGCATACCTTGTGAGCCTTCGTTTTGGACAGGTGCGGGGATGCCTACCGTGTTACGGTCCTGTGGTGGTCGCGCAGGATTACCCCCGCCTAGCGACAGGTTGCGAACATCCGCTTGTGTGGTGATGCCAGACGGCATAGACAAATCCTAACGTAGGTTTGTCAAAGAATAAGTTTATGCTGAGTGCTTGTCAACATAAGGTACTGTTTTACGTCACTGAGTAGTTTTACTCAATGGTGTTCTGCTGAGCACTCAGCACCCCAAACGACTTCATACCCATACTTCTCAGCAATCTCAAATCGTTGGGTAGCTAATGTCACGTCATCCTCAACCTCAATACGGTCAAGCAGTGCTAATAACTCCAGTGCCATTGGGTCTATGTCCACGCTGCCGCCGGAGGCTTAGGCGCTATGGCTATGGGCGCTGTCATGGCGCGCGCAAGCACGTTAGAGGCGGCACTGAGGCACAGATACTGTAAGCCATCAGCGAGGTCTGACTCAGGATGGCCCTTCTCAGGT
>Ga0164313_10001051_pt1 | contig 23838 bp, 18 predicted proteins | sample GuaBasSedimGuay4_FD_113735 | JGI IMG/M metagenome (GOLD analysis project Ga0164313, IMG submission 113735) | Subseafloor sediment microbial communities from Guaymas Basin, Gulf of California, Mexico - Guay4, Core 4569-4, 0-3 cm | ecosystem: Environmental > Aquatic > Marine > Hydrothermal vents... | reverse complement strand
GCCGATTCCGGACCTCTGACCGCGTTTTCCTCCCTCCACTCGGTCGGGATGGCCGGACGGCCTATCCCTCCCTCGCTCCAGTCGGAGAAACGCACCCAGAGGCCCAATCTCGTCGCGATCGCGGAATCTCCGTTTTACTCCGATTCCGCGGGGTGCGGTCCTGTCCTGTTACCCCCGAGGTCGGCGCGGCGGCTTCGCCGCCCCTGCCGCTGCTGCTACGGGCCTCTGCTGCGGCCCGCGATACGCAGCCATCTGGCGCGCGCATGCGCGCACCAGCTGACCACGTCTCGCGGCCCTCGCGACGAGGCCCTCCGCAACAGCGGCGCGCCGACTGTGGGTTTCGGGTAGAAGAAGCAATCCGGTGTCCGAAACTCAAACCTCAAAACTCACCCAGGGACGGCTGGGCGGCATTCCTAATTCCTAATTCCGAATTCCTAATTCAATTACGCCGGCTCCGCCCGCCGCGAGAACATCACCACAAAGACGCACAGCGCTGCAAGCGCGACGATGGCGATGAGCTCGCCTGGGATTCCCTCGAAGGCTTGGTCCGACAGTAGGTGCACCGTGTCCTTGAGGGTGGTGCTGCCGGTCGTGACCTTGATGATTGCGTTGACGATCGCGTCGAGAGCGCCGACGATTGCGCCTCCCGCAATCAGCCCGGAGGCGATGAGGATCCCGCGGTCGGTCCTCGCCTTGACGTCGGCGTCCGAATCGCTCTTCCCCTTCCTGGCGACAAACCACGAAAGAATGCCGCCGAGAAGGACCGGGGTGTTGAGCTCCATGGGCAGGTACATGCCGAGGGCAAAGGCCAGCGGCGGCACACCCGCCATGCGCAGGATCAGCGACAACAGGACGCCGAGGCTGAAGAGATACCACTGGAGCGGCGCCGCTACGGTGCCAAAGATCCCCACAAGGATTTCCTTCATGGCCGAAGCCTGGGGCGCGGGGATCGCGGAGGTCCCGAAGCCCTGGCCGGGGTCGGCCTGAGCCATCACCCACATCATGATGCCGCAGAAGATCGCCGCGACCAGGGTGCCGAGGAACTTGAGACCGAGCTGGCGCGCGGGGGTGGCGCCGATCCAGTATCCGACCTTGAGATCCGAGGCCAGCGCCCCTGAGGCCGCCAGTGCGGTGCAAACCACGCCGCCGGCCATCATGGTGATGAACATTCCGTTACCGCCGGTGAGGCCCATCTTGAGCAGCACGAAGCCGACGATGATGAGAGTGAGCATCGTCATGCCGGAGACCGGGTTGGTGCCGACGATGGCGATAGCGCGGGCCGCCACCGGCGCGAACAGGAATGCGATGACCATCACCAGACCGGTACAGACCGCGGCGTAGAGCATCGAGCTGCTGCTGCCGAGACCAAAGGAGAAGAATACGAATGCCGAGATCGCAAAGATGATCAGGCCGACGGCCGTGAAGCTGCCGGGCAGCGAGCGGTCCACTCGCGGCACCTCGGTCTTGGCGCGCTCGTCCTGGTGGCTCAAACCGACGATGTTGGCGCCGATCGAACGCACCATCGAGGGCAGCGAGGACATGATGCCGAGGATGCCGGCGCCGGCGATGCCGCCGATACCGATAATGCGGACATAGTGCCTGAAGACCTCGTCGATGGTCATCTCGGCGATCGGCACCGCGCCAGGCGCGAGAACATTGGGCACGTACATGCCGATGGCATGGACCATCGGCACGAATACGAAGTAGGAGAGGAAGGAACCCGCGCAGATGATGGCTGCGTAGCGGATGCCGACGATGTAGCCGATGCCGACAATGGCCGCGTTGTTGAGGACCTTCAGGGTCATGAAATGGCGCTCGAGCAGCCCGCCGAGGCCCACCGCGCGGAAGGAGATCTCCTCGGCCATGACGTGGAAGCTGGTGACCAGGCCGTCGTAGAGGGCACCGAGACCGGCTGCAAGGGCGAGGATCTTGGCCTGAGTGCCCACCCGTTCGCCGGTGAGCAGGATCTCGGTGGTGGCGGTTCCTTCCGGCCACGGGAGCTTGCCGTGGAGCTCGACCATGAAGTGGTAGCGCAGCGGGATCAGGAAGAGGATGCCCACACAGCCGCCGAGGAAGGAGACGATGATCACCTGGAGAATTGTCGGCTCCATGACCCCGGAGCCCGGCTCCGCCGCCAGCATGTAGAGCGCTGGGATGGTGAAGACGGCGCCCGACACAACGTGCGACGAGTTCGCACCGATCGATTGGACGATGACGTTTTCGAGCAGCGTGGTCTTGCGGGCGAAGAGGGGTGCCATCCCGATGGCAAGGATCGAGATTGGAATTGCGGCCTCGATTCCTTGACCTACGCGAAGGGCCAGGAAGGCCGCCGCCATGGCGAAAATCGCGCAGAAGAGCAATCCCATCGTGACCGAACGAGTGGTCACCTCGTAGATCCCGGTCTCGTCCGGGATCACGGGCACGTAGGTCTCGCCGGGTTTCAGCGGGCGCCGTGCGTTCTCGGGCAAACCGACGATCGTTCCGCCAGGTTCGTGCTCCATGCAAACTCCTCAGCAGCGTTTTCGGACGCCACAGTCTACATTGCCCCGTGTCCGCCCCCCGACCACCCGCCCTCGGAAAGCCACGTTGGGCTACGCCCACCGCGACTTCCCGAGGGGAGGGAGTGATTACTTGATTCGAGGCTGATTGTGGTATGTCGACGGTGCTGGTAGCGCTCCGCGTTGCGATCACAGCCAGGCACCACGCGACGAGGCCCTCCGCAACAGCGCCACGCCGACCGGGGCTCCGACTACAGGATGCAAGCTGGGGGGCGCCAAATCCGAAATCCGAAATCCGAAATCCGAAATTCCTCCCCGTGGTAGGGTTCCCACGTGACCACAGAAGAAAGTAGCCGCACCTCCGGCCGACGAGTGCCAACGCCCGTCGATTCGCTCGACGGTTTGCTCCGTTCGGCCTTTGGTCATGAGGCGTTCCGCCCCCTGCAGGCAGAGGTGTGCCGGGCGGTGACACAGGGTCGCGATGTGCTTCTCGTGATGCCGACCGGCGCCGGCAAGTCGCTCTGCTATCAGCTCCCGGGTCTGGCGCGCGCGGGCACCACCCTGGTGATCTCGCCCCTCATCGCGCTGATGGAGGATCAGGTTTCAGCGCTCCAGGATCACGGCATCGCCGCCGAGCGCATCCACTCGGGCCGCGACCAACTGGCCTCGAGGGCGGTGTGCCGTGACTACCTCGACGGCAATCTCGATTTTCTCTTCATCGCCCCGGAGCGGCTCGCTGTACCCGGTTTTCCGGAAATGCTCGCGAAACGTCCGCCGGTCCTGATCGCGGTTGATGAGGCCCATTGCATCTCCCACTGGGGACACGACTTCCGTCCCGACTACCGGATGTTGTCGGAGCGTCTGCCAATGCTCCGTCCGGCGCCGGTGATCGCCCTTACCGCAACCGCCACGCCCCTGGTTCAGCGTGACATCGTGGAGCAGTTGGCGATACCAGAGGCGAAACTGTTCATCCACGGATTCCGCCGCACCAACATTGCCGTCGAGGTCGTGGAGGCGAAGCCGTCCGCGCGGGGCGCGGTGGTGCGGCGCGTGCTCGAGGATGCCGGCCGCCGGCCCGCGATTGTCTACTCGCCAACCCGGAAGGAGACCGAGGCCCTCGCCGCCGAGCTGAACGGGACCTTCCCGGCGGCGGCGTACCACGCCGGCATGACCTCCACCGCCCGCGACCGGGCCCAGCGTGCGTTCCAGGATGGAGGTGTGGAGGTGATCGTCGCGACCATAGCCTTCGGGATGGGCATCGACAAGCCTGACATCCGCACCGTCATCCACACCGGCATGCCAGGGACGCTCGAGGGCTACTATCAGGAGATCGGTCGAGCCGGCCGCGACGGCGACCCGGCGCGCGCCATCCTGCTGTACTCGTGGGCCGACCGCCGGACGCACGAGTTCTTTCTCGGACGTGACTACCCGGAACCGAGCGTGCTGGCGAAGGTCTACGGCGCGTTATCCGAACGCGCCCGACCCGCAGAGGAGCTGTGCGCCGAACTCGGTCTCGACGACGAGGTCTTCACCACCGCGCTCGAGAAGCTGTGGATCCACCGTGGGGCGTTGGTGGACCCGGAGGAGAACGCCACCCGCGGCCGGCCCGATTGGCGGGTGCCATACGAGGCGCAGCTCGCTCACCGGCAGGAACAGATTGAGCGGATGACGGCCTTTGCCTCCGGTCGGGGCTGTCGCATGTTGCACCTGGTGCGCCACTTCGGCGACCAGCACGACTCGGGCGAGGCGTGCGAAACCTGCGATCAGTGTGCGCCTAACAAATGTCTGGTCAACAGCTTCCGGAAGCCGGAGGGCACCGAGATCGAGGTGCTGGCCGCAGCCCTCGACCTCTTGCGGGAGCGGGACGGTCTGACCTCGGGTCAGCTCCACCGCCAGACGGCCGAGGGTGACGAGCTCGAGCGCAAGACTTTCGAGCTCCTCCTCGACGGACTGGTGCGTGACGGTTTGGTGGAGGTGCTTGCGGACTCCTTCGAAAAGGGCGGCCGTACGATCCAGTTCCAACGGGTGTGGCTGACCCGCCGGGGCCGCCTTGCCGGGAGGAACGACGTGGACGGCGTTCTGGTGGTCAAGGAGGTCGCGGCGCCACCGCGGAAGCGGCGAGCGCGGGCGAAGAAAGCTGCGACTCCAGTCGCGAAGCATCAGGTACCCCTCGACATAGCGGAATCGGCGCTCTTCGAGAAGCTGCGGGAGTGGCGCCTCGAGGAAGCGCGGCGGCGCCGGATCCCGGCCTTCCGGATCCTCGGCGACCGCACCCTGGCCGCGATCTGTCGCGCCCGACCGGTCGACGAGGAAGAGCTCCTCGACGTCGCGGGCATCGGCCCTGCGAAGGCGAGCAGCTTCGGGCGCAAGATCCTTGCCGTGGTCGCCGCCGAATCGAACAACGACGACAGGCCGAAGTGAGGCACAAACCGGTCGGGGGAGGTGGGGCATGACAACCCGAAAAATTGCGGAGCGGCTGGTCGAGCTCATCCGGCGACAGCGATTCATCGAGGCGATCGAGGAACTCTACGCCCCCGACGTTTCCTCACGCGAGAACTGCGAGCCAACGGTTCGGGGCTATGACGCGGTGCTGGCAAACAACCGCCGCTGGGTAGAGACTATGAAGATCGAGCGCTTCGAGGTGCCCAACTTCTACGTCGACGGAGATGCCATCGTGATCGAGATGGACTCCGACTTCACTCATGCCGAGACCGGTGAGGAGTTCCACTCCGAGCAGGTCGGCGTCTACAAGGTCCGTGACGGTAAGGTCGTCAGCTCCCGCTTCTACTACGGCTATGGGGAATAGCGGCTCGCGTTGACGTCGAAGAGAGCGCGGTACTCCAACTGAGCGGCCGCGCTTACGATTGGGTCGAAGTGATTGCGGAACGTGTGCCGGAGCTCCCGCTGGCGATGATCCAGGTCGGACCCCAGGTCACTCATGGCGGCGAGGGTATCGGCGCCGACCGTGGCCTCGAGATCGCGGGTCATAACGGTGAGACGCTCCCTCTGGATCTCCCGGTCGTTGAGCTCACCGAGTACATCTTGGAGACCTTTGAGCTCCGTGATGCGCGGGTCGATGCTCTCGGCCCGGTAGAGGCTACGAAAGAATTCGAGGAGATAGCGCAGTTTCTTGGCCGCGATGCGCAGCCGGTGGAGGGCCTCGGGCGGGGATTCGGCACCGAGGTCGCGACCACGGCGCAGAACCCGCTGGTAGGCCTTGGTGATGCGTTCGTCTGCGAAGACCTTCAACGGAGTGTCTGCATCTTGCGGCGGTTCGGCGGTGGCGGATTGATTGGAGAGAAAAGCCTCCCAACTCTCGAGCAGGCGCCGGCAGCGGGGTGAGGTGATACCAAGCACAACCTCGGCGTGGGCGCGGTCTCGCGCGGCCCGAACCTCGGATTCGAACTGGGAGAGGGCAGTGGCCTTGTCGGTGGCCAGGTCGTCTCGCCTGGCGCTCAGATCGAGGAGCCACACGTCGAGGTCACGACACGGTCCGGTGATCTCGCCGAGCCACGTGAAGTCCGCGGCGAAGGTGGCAACCTCCTCCGCCGGTAAAACCGCCCCGAGCTGACTGAGGGCCGATCGGGTGCGGCGGGTGGCGACCCGCAGGTCGTGGAGGGGATCGGGGCCGCTGTTGTTGACGGTGAGGTCGACTGATCGGCGGAGAGAGGTGCCAAGCTCCACCAGGATAGAGCGAACTGCCTCCTCTGCAGGTTGGTTAGGATCGAGGTGCACAGGCGATGACGAATTCTTCATTTTCGTGTTCTATCCTGTGTCGTTCGCGGAGCGGTCAGAAATTCTGGTTACCTTCCGCCCGACCACTTGGCAGGCGAGACGCCTGCCCCACAAAGGTAACCGAGAGCCTTGTGGGGCAGGCGTCTCGCCTGCCATCGGTCCTGGCAAATCCGAAATCCGAAATCTCCTATGCGACTTTCGTATCGGCCTTTTTGTCCGCCTTTTTTTCGACTTTGGGTGCGCTCTTCTCGGCGCCGCCGGATTCCTTGGCCGCCTGGGCGGGCTTGTCGTTCTCGTTGGGACGAGAGCCGTTCCCCTTGCCGTAATCGTTGACGTACCAGCCGCTGCCTTTGAACTTGAGGGCCGGAGCGCCGATAAGCCGGCGCGCGACGTGGCCGCACTCTGGACAGGTTCCGTTGTGGAGGGCTGAGGCATGCTCGAGCCGCTCATAATGCAATCCGCACTGCTGACATTCGTACTCGTACAGGGGCATGGGGTTCCTCCGAATCGATCGGCGAGCCGATCGCAGAACGGTTATTCTGCAATTTGAGCGTCGCTTTGTCAAGTCTGCTGGGGTTGCGGGAGCAAGGTTGCTGATGCATGCTGTGCGTTGCGGAGGAGAGCCGTCACGATGAGCATCGACGAAACCCTCGCCGACGTCGAGGAGCGAAAGGAGCTGGAAAGCCTGCGCGAGCAGGTTCGCACGTACGAGGACATCGTGCGCGAGATCTGTCTTCTTCACGGTGGCGACCTCTCGGTCGACAACACCGATGCGGGCGCCCTGGTCACGGCGCGCCTGAGTGCCTGATGTGGGGCGAAGGCTGAAACAGTGAACGCCGGCGAGCCCACCGTGCTCGTGGTGGATGACGACGAGGCGGCAGCCCACGTCATCGCGCTCAACCTGCGGCGGGAAGGCTTCCGCGCTGAGATCGAGCATTCGGCCGCCAATGCGATGTGCCGGGTGGAGGAGCTTCACCCCGACGTATTACTGACCGACTACCTGATGCCCGGCGCCGACGGTCTTAAACTGATGGCGGCGATGCGTAAGGTCAGGCCGCACACACCGGCGATCGTAATGACCGCCCACGGCGACGAGCGCCTGGCGGTGGAGAGCATGCGCGCAGGCGCCTTCACCTATCTCTCGAAGCCCCTCGATTACGACGAGCTTGTCCACGTCTGCCGCCGCGCCGCCGAGATGCACCGGCTTCGCTGCCGGTTCGAAGATGCCGGCCGATTGCAGCTCGGTCACGGTCTGGTGGGGGACTCGCCGGCCATCAAGCGCCTGCGACACCTGATTTCCGAGGTCGCCCCGACCGACGTGACGGTCCTGATTCGCGGTGAGACCGGCACCGGCAAGGAGGTGGTGGCGCGCGCGATCCATGGCGCTTCTACGCGAAGCAACGGTTCCTTTGTAGCGGTCAACTGCTCCGCGATCCCGGAAACGCTTCTCGAGGCCGAGCTCTTCGGCCACGAGCGAGGTGCCTTCACCGGCGCCGAGCGCCGCCGTGCCGGCCGCTTCCAGACCGCCGCCGAGGGTACCCTCTTCCTCGACGAGATCGGTGATCTGCCGGTGTCGCTGCAACCAAAGTTGCTGCGGGTCCTCGAAGAGCGAGCGGTGACGCCTCTCGGCAGTGATCGTTCGCTGCCGGTCGATGTGCGGTTGGTGGCGGCCACGAATCAGCCCCTCGAGAAGCTTGTCGAGAGGGGTGACTTCCGCCAGGACCTCTTCTACCGGCTCAACGTGGTACCGCTGTCGATTCCGCCCCTTCGCGAGCGGGCCGATGATATCCCGAAGCTTGCCTCGAGGTTTGCGGGTCGTTTGGCCACCCGTTATGGCAAGGCGGTCAACGATCTCGATCCGGCTCTGGTCGACTGGCTCAAGGCGCAGGAGTGGGAAGGCAATGTCCGCGAGCTCGAGAACGTGATGGAGCGGCTGGTGATATTCGCGCTCGATGGCGTGCTTCGCATTCCCGACGACGGTATGGAGGCGGCGATTCTCCCTCCCTACAAACGCGAGAAGGAACGAGTGCTCGAGGAGTTCGAGAGATCCTATCTGCAGACCGCGTTGCGCCTGAGCCGGGGACGTCTCAGGGAGGCGTGCCACCGCACCGGTCTCTCGCCCCGCCAGCTCTACAATCTGATGCGCAAGCACGGTTTGAGCAAGGAGGATTTCTTCACCTCCTGATCGCCCTCAGAAATTCGCGATGCGAGCGAGGACGCTCGCCTCGCGGATTTCTAAGAAGTAAGAGTGGTTTTTGGTCGCAGTTACTTTATTCAAAACCACCAAACGGCGTGCCGACTCAAGGCTCCGAGAGGAGGATGACGATCGGTGTGGGATGTGGAGCTAATACCTAATACCTATTACCTTCCTCGCGACGAGGCCCTCCGCAACAGCGCCACGCCGACTGTAGGCTCCGGGGGGAGGATGCAGATTGGGGACGGCAAATCCGAAATCCAAAATCTCCCGGGGTGGGCGCGTGCATTCCTAATTCCTAATTCTGATTCTGCATCCTGTATCCTGCAAGTGATTTGGAGACAGCCATGAAGAAAACTCTGGCCCTTGCAGTACTTGCCGTTGCGGCGATCGGATGCTCGTCGTCGACATCGTCGGACCCCAACCTCGAGGCCTGGACGAAGGAGGTCCGGGTGATCACTCCCAACCAGGTTGGGGACCGTCAGTACGAGGAGATCTCGGGTCTCGAGGAACAGGAGCGAATTGGGGTAGGAGGCGAAGAGGGTGCCATCTCGACCGCCGAACAGCGGTTACGCCGGCGCGCGGCCGGACTTGATGCGGATGCGGTAGTGATTATCGAGTGTGGGCGCAATGTGAGACCGATCGAGGATGACCGTCTCATGCACAAGGAACCAACGGTGGTTTGCCACGGCATCGCCATCCGCTGGAAGGACTGAACTCCGCCGGCCCACCCGGCGCCGAGAGGCATCCGAGCAGCTCGATTCCTCCCTCGATGGATGGCCAGCCGCGACCAGTCACGGTGGAACCCAACGGGCGATTCCGGAAGCGGTGACGGACAATCAGATGATGATGGCTGCGGCTCACGCCGCAGCCGCAGTCTGTCGCCCCCTATCGGGGGCTTTATCGTCTTTTGACTACCGCTACCTGGGGCTCACGCCCCAGGCTGTGAATTTGTAGCACCTTCGACGCTGGACCTGACCGACGGTAATGGTGGTCAGCTACCGGGCAGCGCATTTCGGGCTGCGGCAATGGCCTCCAGGATCTCGGCGGAGTGCTCGTGCTCGCGGTCTACCAGCATCTCGACGAGATCGAAGAGCGCAGGCATTGCCTTCCACAGAGCATCCGGGTCGAACTCCACAGGCGCCGGCAGCCTTAGCAGCCGGTGGTAGGCGGCCAGGAGCACTAGCAGTTCATCTCGTTGCTGCTCACTGAGACTTGCGCCGAGGACGTCACCCACTCTTTTGCGAAGCGTCTGGCACCGGGTCGTGCGGTCCTGCCAACCCTGGTAGAACTCGGGTTTGAGGATCGGCAGCTCCGCCTCTGAAAGCATGTCGACGAGCTCGAGGAGGCTGAGGCGCTGGCGCTCATCCCAGTGCGCGTCACGCCCCGTCTCGAGGCTGGTCTCTCCGCCTTCGAGGTAGGTCCAAAACCACTGGTCGAATGTGTCGCGGGCCGGGCGCAGCCGGTGGTGGGTGAGCAGGACCGCCGCGTGCCACCCCCACTGAAGCGGGCCCTTCAGGGCCAGCGGACCGGCGCCCTCCCCGATTTCCCCGGGAATCCGCTTCAGGCTGTCCAACGCATTGTCAACCGTTGAAATCGCTGCCATCGAGTGACCTCATTTCCCTTCTTCATCAGCGATTCGCGCAGCGAATCGCTACTGGTTGTAACGTTGCGCGTACTCGTTCGCCATGGCGGCGGCTTCCTCGGGACTCAATCCGGATACCCACACGTGTTCCGGCTGCGCGAGCAGCGCGGTCACTTTGCGCTGCCACTTGCGGCCCAGCGCCGGACTGGTCTCCTCCGCCGCCTCGATGACCGCCGGCAAGAACTTGTCGTAATAGTGCTTCGCCACCTCGTACATCCCGTGCCAGTGGGTGTAGTCGGGGCCCATCATGGAAGCGCCGTGGCGGGCGCGGCGGCCCTCGTGGTGCCACAGCTCCCAGTAGATCCACTGCACGTGCTTTTCGAACGGTGCGCTCGCCTTGATGATGCCGTCGGCAATGAGCTCGTCCATCATCTCCTTGGCCGGGATACCGAACTTCTCGTTGTAGAGCGTGACCAGTGAGTCGAACTGCTGGTAGAAGTTGTCGACGAAGTGGTCGTTGTGGCAGCTGAGGCACGCGCCCTTCATCTTCAGACGCCGGTCCTGCCAGGTGGTGATCGAGGCCACCGTGCGGTCGACGGTCCGCGTGACGAGCTCGAAGTTCTCCGCTGCCTTTTCAACCGTCGGCACGACGTCGCCGATGGCCGGGAGATCACGAGATTCGGGGTAGTCCTCTTTGAAGCCATCGGTGTAGGTGACGAGATTGATGAGGTTCGAGACCTTCGGGCGCAGGGTCCAGCTGATGCGTTCGCCCACCTCGTGGCTGTTGCCCACCATCACGCCCTGTGGCGTCATGTAGCTGGAGATATGGCAGGTGGCGCAGGTCGGCGCGGCACCGTAGTCGCGGCCGAGAACCCAATCGCCCTTCGTGTCGAGCGCCATGTGCTCCGTGCTGGCGTAGAAAGCGATGCCGTGCTTGGACTCGTTGTAGATCTCGATCTGTGGGTGGTCGGGGCCCATGTGGCACTTGCCGCAGTTCTCCGGCCGCCGCGAGATTTCGGTCGAGAACGAGTGGCGCGAGTGGCAGGCGTGGCACGAGCCGCGGGAGCCGTCCGGGTTGAAGCGCCCCATGCCGCTGTTCGGCCAGGTGTCGGGGTCGATCATTGGACGGTTCTCCTTGCCGCTCCGCAACAGCTCCCCGTTCTCGTCGCGCAGGAACTTGATGATGGTGCCGTGGCACTGCCAGCAGCCGTTGACCGCGTCGGCGACATTGCCGGGCATGCCGGCGGCCTTGAGCGCGAGCACGTTGTCGAGGCTCATGATGATCTCACCCGCCCTGGCGTGGTGGCTGCGCGCAAACTCCTCGTACTCGCGCACGTGGCACTCGGCGCAGTCCTTGGGTGTGACCAGAACCGAGATACGAACTCCCTCGTGCATCCAGCTGTCGATCTCACCCTCTTCAGCGCCGTGACAGTCGATGCAGCCGACGCCGTAGATGCCGTGCTCGGAGCGTTTCCACTCCATCACCAGGGAGGCGGTGTCGGTTGCGTGGCAATCGACGCAGCCCTTGTTGAGGGCCGTCACCACCGGCTCGAGGCCCTCCTCGATGCGATGTTGCTTCGATTCCTGGTAGGCGACGACCAGGAGTGCTGCGAGAAACAGGAAGGAAAGGCCGGCTACGATGAATCGTTTCATGTTCAGGGTCATTTCAGCTCCTCCAAATCAATACGCCACGGCTTCCCAGATGGTCAGCCCGAGAAATCCAAGAAACGCGACCACGCCCACGACGACCACGATGAGATCGACGTTTTTCGAGCGGCGCTCGAGCCATCCGTCAATGAACGGCCAGAAGAAGGCGATGCCGCCTAGTAAACCGGTGAGTAGGACGCTGACCTTGAGCGATGTGAGCTGGAGCAGTCGAAAGTCCCAGTAGAAGTACCACTCCGGCTTGATGTGTGCGGGGGTGACGGTTGGGTCGGCCGGCGCCCCGAGGCTCGCGGGGAAAATCAGCGCGAGGATGGTGAGCAGATACATCAGGAGCACGCCGATCATCAGCTCGGTGGTCACGTGCTCGGGCCAGAAGCGGAAGAAACGCCGCTCCTCGGGCGGTTCCTCGCCCTCGAACTGGAGCTCGGTGACGCCGTGCATCCGAATCAGTAGTACGTGCAGTGAGAGCAGGCCGAAGGCGAGCAACGGCAGGACCCCGATGTGAAGCATATAGAACCGGGTCAGGGTTTGCGGACCGATCTCGGCGCCGCCGCGCATGAAGTAGGCGATAAGCGGCCCGACAACTGGCACCGCGTTGGCGAGGTTGGTGGCCACCGTGGCGCCCCAATAGCTGAGCTGCTCGTATACCAGCGAGTAGCCGGTGAAGCCGAAGGTCATGGTCAGGCCGAGGAGCATGAAACCGACCATCCAGTTGAGCTGGCGCGGTTGCCGATAGGCGCGGGTGAAGAAGACCCGCAACATGTGCAGGATGACCGCGACGATCATGAAGTTCGAAGACCACATGTGGATCGAACGGATGAACCACCCGAACCGTATCTGGGTGGTGATGGCGTCGACGCTCGCGTAGGCGTGGTCGGGCGAGGGCACATAGTAGAAGGTGAGCATGATGCCGGTGGCCACCTGGACGATGAACAGGTACATCGGCGTGCCGCCGAGGCAGAACCACCACTTCTTGAGGTGGAAGGGGACGGGCTCGGCCCCGGCGTGGCGGATGGTCTCCCAGTCGAAGGGGAAGAGCTCGGCGAAACGCTGGCCGAGTCCTCCGTTGGGTGAGGCGCTCATGCGAGCCTCCCGGAGACGGCCTTGACTTCGAGATAGACCACCCCGGCCACATCGTCAATCTTCATGTTCAGCTCCGACAGACGCTGACCGGCGTCGCCGGGGGGGCCGGCGTACCCGACGCCGTCGGCATGGAACATCCCCTTGTGGCACGGGCAGAAGAAGCGGTCCTCGTCGGGCTCCCAGTGCACCTTGCACCCGAGGTGGGGGCAGGTCGCGTCAAAAGCGGTGAATCCCTCCTCGGTTCTGCGGATCAGCACCGGCGTGCCCTCGAGGTCGTGTACGGTGCGCACCCCTCCAACTGGGTAGTCGTCGATGCGGCCCGCGAACAGCAGTCTGGTGCGTGGTTGCAACCGCTTGGGAAGTAGGAAGAGCAGGCCCTGCACCCCGAGCGTGCCGTATGCGGTGACCAGACCAACCCCCATCAGGGCCGAGGCCAGCACTCCTCGCCGGGTCGTTCCTTCGTCTCTCATCCACATACCTCCAACGTCGTGTTGGTGACGAGCAAGAGGCGTGCCATGGTGGTTGTGAATCAGGTCAGGAAGGGCTCCTTGCATTGGAAGTCCTTCGGATCAACTGGTTTGGGAGCTGGAATTGGTGCTTGACAGAAAGCGAGCGTCGGCAGTCAAGCCGTTTGGTCTTTGGCGTGCAACACCAGTTCGATTGACAAGTAGCCTATTATCAAAGGCTTGGTAAACTGTGTCCTGGTCGATCCATCGGGCCTCCGATGGGCGATCTGCATTTGGGAGCCGAAACCTCTGTCGCATGTACTTCCGGTTGTGATATTCTCTAAATCATTGATTCTTTTATGAGATCCCAGCGATGCCCCCCAACTGATCCGAAAAGAATTGTTGATTCCGTTCGGCAGAATCGGAAATCGATTGCCGATTGAAGGAAAGCGGCAAAGGCATGTTTCAGAGAGGGTTACGTGCAGTGCTTGAGACGTGGTCTGCGCACCCGCACTCTGCTGCCGATTATGGTCTCGGTTCGCAATTCTCCGAAAAGCTAAGTCTCTGATTCACGATCTCTTAACGACTTTTTCGTTGCTGGCACCCTTTTTGAAGGTGTGCGGGGCGGGCGACAAGAACCAGAAATGCAGAGTTGGAGAAAAACGTGCAACGAAAATTTGATCTGTTCAAGTTTCCCTTCCGCGCGCCAGTCCGCATCGGGCTGGTTCTTGTCCTTCTGGTGGTCGGATTTGGTCTCGGGACCAGGATCGGCGCGGCGGAAGAGGCAGCAGAGGCGACAGAGCCGGAAAAGAAGCCATCGCTCCTCGACGCCCTCAAGAACGGCAAGTTGACCCTGGGCCTCCGTTACCGATACGAGGATGTCAGCCAAGAGCGTTTCGAGAAGGACGGTAGAGCATCGACCCTTCGGACCAACCTCGCCTACCGTAGCGGCGTCTGGAACCTGACCTCGCTGTTTCTCGAGTTCGAGGATATCCGCGACCTCGGGCTCGGGAACGACCACAACAACAAAGGCGCCGGGAGCTTGTGGAATGGTGTGATCGATCGGCCGGTGATCGCCGATCCACCGCTCACCGCCCTCAACCAGGCATATCTGAACCTGAAGACGAAGGGCGGATTCGGCATTCGGGCCGGGCAACAGGAGATCGTGATTTCCAACCAGCGCTACGTCGGCGCCGTCGCCTGGCGTCAACACCATCAGTCGTTTGCCGGCGCCAAAATGGTTTACGACGGCTTGGCACGATCCGTGTTCACCTATTCCTACATCGGACGGCAGTACACCGTGGTCGGCGGTTCGAAACCAATGAACACCCACCTCGGAGATTTCAAACACGACTTCGAGAAACTGGGGACGCTTCGCGCATACGGAGTGTATATCGATTACGACCGTGCAGCCGATTCCGGGTTCTCATCGGCAACATTGGGCGCGTCGTTGGACGGGTCTCCGGTCATCGGGGACAAGCTCAAGTTGTTGTACCGTGCCGAGCTCGCTCAACAGAAAGATGCCGGATCCAACATCAATCGGGTGGATGCCAAGTATGCCCGTGCCGAGTTGGGTCTTGGATTCGGCAACCTCAGCGCCAAGGCTGGGTACGAACTCCTCGGCGGGAGTCTGGAGGACGGCAGATTCACCACACCACTGGCAACTCTGCACGCGTTCAACGGGTGGGCGGATATCTTCCTCAACACTCCGGTCGAAGGGTTGCAGGATTTCTTCCTCGAGTTCAGCGGCAGTGTGGCCGGGATCAAGCTCGGTGTGATCTATCACGACTTCAGCGCCGACTCCGGTTCGATGGACTATGGTTCCGAATTCGATCTCATCGCGGTGTACAAGGCCCCCTGGGGTGAGGTCTTCGGGATCAAGGCGGCGTTTTTCGATGCCGATGATTATGGTCAAGACACCGACAAGATCTGGTTTTGGACCCAGATCAGTTTCTGAGGGGAGGCTCCATGAGAGACCAGATTCTCGTTACCGTGGGTTCGATGCTGCTGGTAGCGGTTTGGGTAGTTGGTGGCGAAGTTCCGGCGTCGGCGCATCCGGATGTGGATCTGAACACTCCCTGTGATGTCTGCCACGCAGAGATCACACCCTTGGTCGTAGAGCAGTGGAATGCCGGTCCGCACGGCGAGTTCAACGTCAAATGTTTCGTTTGTCACGATTCTATCGGCGCCTCCGAACCCGGATCCAAGCAGCACGACTTCAAGGTCTGCGCGGTAAAGATGGAGAAGGTGTGACCGACAATCGGCCGACCGGCCCCGGGCCCGATAGTGGGCCCGGGGAATTCTCCGATGATGGCGTGACCGTGGTCGCCGGGGTGGTGATCGAGACCCTCCCGGGCCAGGGACCGTTCGTGGCCTGCCGGCTGGAGAACGAGCCCGGTCTCGAGATCGTCGGCGGCGATGGCGATCGCCGGTTGGCGGTGGTGTGGACAGCCGGCTCCGGCAAGGCGCTGGAAGCCGCCGCCGAGAGGCTCCTCGAACGCGATGAGGAGATCATCGGCATCTTCCCGACCTTTCTCGGCCGTGACGACGACGAGCCCGAGTCATCGTCAACTGCGCGTTCGGTCGCCCTCGAGGGCATCACTGGGACGGATTCGACGGAGTGAGTCGGCCCGAACTATTCATGAGATTGCTGCTGCGGCCGTGGATTTGTACGCCATCGCCGCCCTCTTCTCGGCTCGGCGTCCTCGACGTACCGCCGAGTACGCCTCCGGCGCCTCGCCGCTCAGATGACAGTGCTGACGCACAACTTCACGGCCTCGCGACGAAACCTCATGAATAGTGCGGGCCAGACCCGGCGCTCTCTCCTGACGGGGTTCTTCCCTGAAGAGCTCCGGCAGCCCCGCTTTGCAGCCCTGGCAAGGACCGGTGGAGTACACTCCGGCCATGTCGGAGCCGGATGCTTCTCTCCCCGTCGTCGCGGTCTGCGGGTTCAAGAACTCGGGCAAGACCACCCTCATTGAAGGGCTGGTTCCGATCCTGCGGGACGAGGGCTTGGTTGTGGCCGTCATCAAGCACGATACGCACGGCCTCCAGATAGACCACGAGGGCAAGGACTCCGACCGGCTCTTCAAATCAGGGGCCGATGTGATGGTGCGCGGGCCGAACGAGAGCTTGACCCGCCTCCATCCGTGGTCAGACCGCGGTCTCGACCGCAGCCTCGCGGCGCTCCTCGAAAACCACGACCTCGTGCTGGTCGAAGGCCACAAGGAGATGCCGCTGCCAAAGATCTGGCTACATGGGCGCGGGCAGGAACAGCCGCCTGTCGACGTTGGTGCAATTGAGCTGGAGCTGGCATGGGGCGCCAACCGAATAGCAGCTGCGACGGGTTGGATCAGACAGCGGCTGGCCGCGGTCTGGAGGCATCGAGAGGTCCGGGGTGTTGTGTTGATTGGTGGAGCAAGCCGGCGCATGGGAAAACCCAAGCAAATCATGCGGCACGGCGGAATCACGATGGCGGAGCGGGCGGTGGAGGCGATGCGGCCTCAAGTCGAGCAGGTGGTGCTCGCCGGATCCGGGCCGGTCCCCGACGAGATCCGAGACCTACACCGGTTGCCGGACGTGCCGGAGGTTGCGGGTCCCCTCGCCGGCCTGCTGTCGGCGATGCGGTGGGCCCCCGAGTCGGCGTGGGTGGTTGCGGCGTGCGACATGCCGCGAATAGAGGGTGAGGCCGTCCGCTGGTTGCTCGAGCAGCGGCGCCTCGGGACCTGGGCCGTCCTGCCGCGATCTCGCTCCGGGAAGATAGAGGCGCTACTGGCGGTCTACGAACCGCAGTCGAGACCTCTCCTCGAGGCGCAGGCGGCGGCGGGTCGTTGGGGGCCCCGGCACCTTGCCGAAAATGAACGGGTCCTGTGTCCGACGCTGCCGGCCGAGCTGGCCGAAGCGTGGACAAATGTCAACACGCCGGAAGAAATACGCGATTCTCTGCATTCACATGTATGATGACGCCGATTGTGACCACACCGGAAGCCTCTCTGCCGCCTATGACGTTGCACGTGGTGACGACCGACGGCTCGCCGTTCGACCACGCGCTTGAGGGCGAGAGCTTCGTCGTCGGACGATCGTCAAAGGCTGATCTGGCGATCCCGGACCGGTCGATGTCGCGGATGCACGCTCGCTTCTACCAGGACCAGGGCGGGTGGTTCGTGGAGGACCTCGGTTCGCGAAATGGAACCCTGCTGGGGGGCCGGCCGGTGGATCACCCGGCGCGGTTGGACCACGGTGCGGTGATCCAGGTGGGCAGCACGTCGATCACGCTCCGCGAGGCGACCCGTCCGGCGCCGAGGGTGGTACGGACTCCGGTCAGTCACGACAGCCACACGATCTTCAAGTCGGCGGCCGAGCTGCTGCAGGAGCCGGCGGAAATCCGAACCGACTCGGTGACGCCGGTGGGGGAGGGTTTGCGCCGGTATGCCGACCGGCTTCGTCTCCTGACCGAGGTCAACCAGGCTCTCGACCGGATGATGTCACTTGACGAGCTTCTCGAGCTGATCCTCGACCGGGCCTTCGAACACCTCGGACCCGAGGAAGCCGCGATTTACCTGCGAACCGAGGATGGAGGATACGAGCGTGCGGCCGGTCGTTCGGTCGGTGGCACGAACCCCGAGATCCTATTCTCGACCAGCCTCATGGAGCAAGTGGTTGAGGGGCGGCAGGCGGCGTTGGTCCTCGATGCCCAAACTGACGAGCGATTCCAAGAAGCGATGAGCCTGCTCGATGCCGGTGTGCGCTCGCTCGTGGCTGCGCCCCTCCTCGACCCCGATGGAGCGCTCGGTCTGATCGTTCTCGGATCGAGGATGACGGTGCGCCAGTTCGAGGAGGAGGACATGGAGCTGCTGGCGTCCTTGGCGTCGGTCGCGGCCATGCGGATCCGCAATGTCCACCTCGCCGAGGAGGCCGAGGAGCGCCGGCGTCTCGAGCACGAGGTGGACTTGGCACGCGAGATCCAGGTCAGCCTCTTGCCCGCCTCCCTGCCCGAAGTCGAGGGCTGGGACATTGTCGCCGGCAATATCCCGTCCCGCGGGGTTTCCGGCGATTTCTTCAAGGTCGAGCTTCGGCACGACGACAGCGAGGTGGTCCTCATGCTCTCCGATGTGTCGGGCAAGGGCATCGGCGCGTCATTGCTCACCGCGTCGTTGGAGGCGCTCGCGGCCGGCCCGATCCACGACGGCGTGCCGCCCGAGGAGATATTCACCTCGGTTTCCCACCTCCTCTTTGAACGGACCCCACCCCAGAAGTTCGCGACCTCCTTTCTCGCCACAGTCGATCCGAAGACCGGAGCCCTCCACTACTGCAACGCCGGCCACAACCCGGCGCTTCTCCTCCGTGCGGATGGTGAGTTCGAGTGGCTCGATTCCACCGGCATGCCGCTCGGCATCCTCGAGGAGAGCGAATTCACCGCCGGTGAGAAGACCCTGGGTGTCGGTGACACGCTTGTGCTGTACACCGACGGGATCACCGAGCCGGAGAACCCCGAGGAAGAGGAGTACGGGCAGGACCGCCTGGGCGAGGTCTGCGTCAAGCACCGCTCGGAGCCGATCGGCGAGCTGATGGCGATGATCGAGGAGGATCTTTACCAGTTCGTTCGCGGCGTCCCGTTCCTCGACGACCGGACGATGGTGCTGATCCGGCGGCTCAAAGGGACCTGACCACCGAGGATCCTATCGTCGGGTTCGAAAAATTCCATTCAAAATTGAAATGCGTCTGCGTCTCAAATACGTTATAATGCTCGGCGTCCATTCATCGTGGTGAACAGACGAAGAACGAGCGGTTGAACACGGGGCTGCGGGAGACGCCGTACACGACGCCTACGCCGTCCGGACATAGGCCGAGCAGCCGCGTGGATGAACCGCTATCGGGAGGACCTTGAGATGATCGGCTCGACGCTCTTGCACTACCGGATCACCGATAAACTCGGCGCGGGAGGGATGGGTGAGGTTTGGCTGGCCGAGGACACAAAACTCGGCCGCGAGGTGGCGCTCAAGGTGCTGCCGGATGAGTTCGCACAGGATCCCGACAGGATGGCGCGCTTCGAGCGCGAGGCCAAGGTGCTCGCGAGCCTGAATCATCCGAACATCGCGACGCTTTTCGGGCTGGAGACGGCTATTCCATCGGGCACGGAGACGGAGACGGGCACAGGCGAAAACTCAAAACTCAAAACTAAAAACTCAAAACTCGCCGCGAACGCGGCGTCAAGCCCCACCACCTTCCTTGCGATGGAGCTGGTGGAGGGTGAGGATCTGTCGGAGAGGATCAAGCGAGGGCCGGTTCCGGTAGAGGAGGCTGTGGCGATCGCGTTCCAGATTGCTGAGGCGCTGGAGGCGGCGCATGAGCAGGGGATTGTCCACCGCGATCTCAAGCCGGCCAACATCAAGCTCAGGCCCGATGGCACTGTCAAGGTGCTCGACTTCGGGCTCGCGAAGGCGTGGGACGCCGAAACAGGTGACTCGAGCCTCTCCCTGTCACCCACCCTGACCGCACACGCGACGGCGGCAGGCGTGATCATCGGCACCGCAGCCTATATGTCGCCCGAGCAGGCGGCAGGAATCGCCGCCGACCGGCGCGCGGATATCTGGGCATTCGGCGTAGTGCTGTGGGAGATGCTGACCGGTTACAAGCTCTTTGAGGGTGAAACGGTCTCGCACGTGCTGGCGTCGGTGCTCAAGGACGAGGTCGATCTGGACGCCTTGCCCGAGGAGACCCCAGCCCGCCTCCGCGAGCTTATTGAACGCTGCCTGAGGAAAAAGCCGAAGCAGCGCCTGCAGGCCATCGGCGACGCGCGGATCCTGCTTGAGGAGTACCGGGCTGATCCAGAGACCTTCGACCGGCCGGTGATCGCTGCAGATCCGGAGGCTGCCCCACGGCCGACGTGGAAGAAGGCGGTGCCGTGGGCGGCAGCGCTGGCGACCACTGTCGCGGCGCTGGTTCTCGGACTGTTGTTGGTCGGCCGCGAAGTGCCTGAACAACGAGTCATCCGATTCGAGACTCCACCGCCTGAAGGCGGTCGATTCCATCTGGCTCCGGATAACCCGGGTCCGGTGGCAGTGTCGCCGGATGGGCGGATGATCGCGTACTCCAGCCGGACGGCGGACGGCGTCATCCAGCTTTGGGTCAGGGCATTGCACGAGGCGGCGGCTCGGCCGTTGCCGGGGACCGAGAATGCGCAGTACCCGTTCTGGTCACCGGATTCGCGGCGCATCGGCTTCTCCGCCGGCAACAAGCTGAGAGTGATCGATGCGGCCGGCGGCCCGCCCCTCGCCCTCTGTGACGCGTCTGACGGCAAGGGTGCGACGTGGAGCAACGACGGCGTGATCGTCTTCGCACCGTCCTACAACTCACCGTTGCACAGGGTCGCGGAGGCCGGTGGGGAATCGACCCCCGTTACCGCGTTCGACGCCGATCGGAAGGATAACTCCCATCGTCACCCTAGATTCCTGCCGGATGGCCGGCACTTCCTCTATATGGCCCGCTCGGCGTCGGGGTCTTCCGAAGGCCACGCCGTTATGATCGGTTCCCTCGACGGGTCGCAGGACCGCGTTCTCTTCAGAGCTCCGACCGCGGTCGAGTACGCGTCGGGCCACATCCTCTTCATCCGTGAAAGAACGCTGATGGCACGACCGTTTGATGCCGGAAAGCTCGAGTTTTTAGGTGACGCTTTTCCGATCGCCGAGGTCGTGACGTTGCTCGCTCCCGGTACGGTGGTCGGCGTTTTCTCGGCTTCACAGAACGGTGTGCTGGCATACCAGGCTGGGGAAGGTCAGGACGGTAGCTTCCGGCTGGTGTGGCGTGATCGGGAGGGCAACGAGCTCGGCACGGTCGGCGAGCCCGGCAGCTACGACGAGGTGCATATCATACCCGGTGGCGAGCTGGCAGCGGTGTCCCTGGAGGAAAACTCAGCCGGCACCGGTGATATCTGGGTCATCGACCTGCGCCGCAACCTGTTCACCAGGTTCACCTTCGATCCGGGTTACGAATCGGGATTGACTCCAACCCCCGATGGGAAGGCTCTATTCTACTCTGCTCAGAAAAGTGGGGTTTACGCTCTCATGAATAAGGAGATCGGCGGTTCCGGTGAGGGCGAGATCCTCCTCGAATCGACCACCGAGATGTACCCGAGCTCGGTGTCGCCGGACGGCGAGTACCTGGCCTTTCACAAGGGCGGCGATGACTCCAGCTGGGACATCTGGGTCCTGCCGTTGTCCGGCGAGGCGGAGCCCTATTCGTTCATCGAAACCGAGTTCGGCGAGGCCTTTGCCATGTTTTCTCCGGACGGGCGCTGGCTCGCCTATATGTCCAACGAGTCCGGCAGCCCCGAAATCTACGTCACGGCCTTCCCCGAATCCGGGAGAAAGTGGCAGATTTCCACCAGCGGCGGGCAAGCAGCCCGCTGGAATTCCAGCGGATCCGAGATCCTCTACCACGCAACTGACGGGACGCTCACCGCAGTCCGGGTCGAGCCGCGCGACGGTGGGCTGCTCATCGGAGAGGCCACACCGATCTTCAACACCAGGCTGCAGCCCTCCGGGTCGCACTTTTGGGCGCTGTCATCGGACGGTGAGAGGGTGCTCGCAATGGAGACGATTTCGGATCACGACGCTCCCAACCTATCCGTCGTCGTCAATTGGCTTGAGGCCGGGAGCGGGCGGTGATCGGCACCACTCTCGCCCACTATCGCGTGACGGCCGCACTCGGTGCCGGTGGGATGGGCGAGGTGTGGCGGGCCGAAGATACCAAGCTCGGCCGCGAGGTGGCGCTCAAGGTGCTGCCGGAGGAGTTCGCGCAGGATCCCGATCGGATGGCGAGGTTCGAGCGTGAGGCGAAGGTGCTGGCTAGTTTGAATCACCCGAATATTGCGACCTTGTACGGGCTGGAGACGGCGATTCCGTCGGGCACGGAGACGGAGACGGGCACAGGCGAAAACTCAAAACTCAGAACTAAAAACTCAGCACTCGCCGCGAACGCGGCGTCAAGCCCCACCACCTTCCTTGCGATGGAGTTGGTGGAGGGGGAGGACCTCTCCGAGCGGATCAAGCGTGGACCGATTCCGGTGGAGGAGGCGATTCCCATCGCGCTCCAGATCGCCGAGGCCCTTGAGGCGGCGCACGAGCAGGGGATCGTTCACCGCGATCTCAAACCGGCCAACATCAAGCTCACCGAAGACGGCGTGGTCAAGGTCCTCGACTTCGGGCTTGCCAAGGCGTGGGAAACGGATTCTGGTGATTCCAGCCTTTCCATGTCGCCGACCATGACCCGTCACGCCACGGTCGAGGGGGTTATTCTCGGCACCGCGGCCTATATGTCACCTGAGCAAGCTCGTGGAAAAAAGGTGGACCGCCGGGCCGACATCTGGGCCTTCGGTGTGGTGCTGTGGGAGATGCTGACTGGCCGCAAGCTCTTCGACGGCGAGACTGTGTCGGATGTACTCGCCGCGGTGCTGACGCGCGAGCCCGATCTGAGCGAGCTGCCGTCGGACACCCCCGCACAGGTGCGCCGCGTGCTGGGTCGCTGTCTGCAGCGGGATCCGCGGCGTCGTATCCGAGACATGGGGGACGTCCGGCTCGAACTCGAAGAGGATTTCGATTCAGGTGACGATCGATTCGGGCCGGCTGGAGTTGCGGTTGAGGGTCGGTCGCGGCGCGTGCGGCTGCCATGGATGTTGGCGGCGGCCATGACCCTGGCGGCACTCGCGCTCGGGTGGTCTCTCATGCGGTCGCCGGTCGCGCCGGAGGGCGTTCCCACCCATCTGGCCCTGACCCTGCCCGACGGCCTGTCCTTCGCGATGCGCCAAAAGAGACCGGTGATGGCAATTTCCCCCGCCGGGGACGAACTGGTTTTCCACGCTGGTGATGGCCGGATCGATCACCTCTACCGGCGCTCCCTGAGCTCACCCGACGCGGTGCCGCTGGAGGGAACCGAGGGCGGGAGAGCGGCCTTTTACTCGCCCGACGGCCGCTGGGTCGGTTTCACCGCGGGTGACAGCAGGCTGAAAAAGGTGTCTCTCGAAGGCGGACAGGTCGTTGCCCTGGCCGACGGAGATTGGGGCGGCGGCAGCTGGGGTGAGGACGGGTCGATCATCTACACCCCAAACTATCTCGACGGGCTGTGGCGGGTGGCAGCGGAAGGTGGTGCAGCCGAAGAGTTGACCCAACCCGATCCGGCGGTCGGAGAGCTCAACCACTCGTGGCCGGACCACATCCCGGGGACCGACGCCGTGGTCTTCACCAGCTTCCGCCTACCCCTGAGCGAGTCCCGGGTCGAGCTCTACGATGTGGCGACGAGCGAGCGGCGGCTGCTAGTCGAGAACGCGGTGTTCGGCCGCTATGTCGCCTCCGGTCACCTTTTATTCGTTCGTGAAGGCGTGATTTTGGCGGCGCCCTTCGACCAGCAAGAGCTCGAGCTGACGGGGCCCCCTGTTCCGGTCGTGGCGGCTGCGTTTGTGGCGCCGTTCGAAGGCAACTCTCAGTTTGCGGTCTCCGAAACCGGTACGCTGATCCATGCCCCGGCATCGCTCCTCCAGCCTCCGAGAGAAGTGGCGTGGATCGACCGTCAAGGACGGGAGGAGATTCTCCTCGAGGCTGATCGCCGCTACAGCGCTCCGAGCCTGTCGCCGGACGG
>Ga0164313_10001050_pt1 | contig 23841 bp, 19 predicted proteins | sample GuaBasSedimGuay4_FD_113735 | JGI IMG/M metagenome (GOLD analysis project Ga0164313, IMG submission 113735) | Subseafloor sediment microbial communities from Guaymas Basin, Gulf of California, Mexico - Guay4, Core 4569-4, 0-3 cm | ecosystem: Environmental > Aquatic > Marine > Hydrothermal vents... | reverse complement strand
CAGCTGTAACTTTAGGACCGCATCTTGCAGCAAACTGCCTGCCGTTGAACTGCATGTAGATGATGTTCTCATTGCCCAGTGTTTCAATTACCTCCACTTCGCCCGCAAGTTTGCTGTCATCGGATGGATGTATATCCTCCGGCCTTATTCCGAAGAGATATTCCCCGTCCGGTATGTCTTTAAAGGGAGTATTCTCCAGTATGGCATCACCCGCATGGATAATACCGCTTTTTAACACTACATTCAGAAAATTCATTGAAGGGCTCCCGATGAACCCGGCCACAAAACTGTTAACAGGATTATCGTAGAGGTCAAGAGGGGTGGCTATCTGCTGAATATACCCGTCTTTCAGAACAACGATCCTGTCCCCCAGTGTCATAGCCTCAGCCTGGTCATGTGTTACATAAATCATGGTAGATCCGAGTTTTATGTGAAGCTGGCTCAACTCATTCCGCATTTGTACCCTGAGCTTGGCATCAAGATTCGAAAGTGGTTCATCAAAAAGAAATACGGCAGGATGCCTGACAATCGCTCTTCCGAGGGCTACTCTCTGCCGCTGTCCTCCGGACAGCTCTCGGGGCTTTCTATCGAGATAATCTGACATCCCGAGAATTTCCGCAGTTTCCCTGACATTCTGATCTATCTGATCTCCAGGCATCTTTTTCATTTTCAGTGAAAATGCCATATTATCGAATACCGTCATATGAGGATAAAGAGCGTAGTTCTGAAATACCATTGCTATATCTCTATCCTGCGGTTTGATATTGGTTACGTTCCGTTCATCGATGAAAAGCTCTCCTGTGGTTGGTTCCTCGAGTCCTGCCAGAACGCGCAGAGTTGTGGATTTACCGCATCCGCTCGGACCAACGAGAACCAGAAACTCACCGTCCCTAACTTCAATATCAAATCTGGCAAGAGCAAGAATATCTTTCTGGTAAGTTTTACTGATTCCCTGAAATCTCACAGAAGCCAAGAGTCACGTCCTATCTTTCATTTCGAAACCATAATGATCGAAACGGTTCTGCCTTCAAATTCAGCAGTTTCCGGGTTGACCGGATCCCGTATCCATTTGTATCCGTTGACGTAGAATGCGTATCTGTAAACTCCCCCGGGTAATCCTTCAAGGTCGATCGTCCAGAGACCGCTGTCATCCTTTTCCATCCTGCCGCATACCGGATCAATTATTCCGCCGGCAGCAACACTTCCTCCCCAGTCGTTCCAGTCAGACAATACCTGAACCGAGGATGCTCCGGGAAGCCACAGAAGGAGCCTATTATCCTGTTCGACAGGTTTCTGCATAGGTGTAAGGAACGAACAGCCTGCAGTCGTAAGTAATAGAAGAATAATTGCAGCGGTGATAACTCTCATCATTTAAACAGTCCTGTCAGGTTTATCCGCAGTGAAGGTGAAGTATCGTATTCCCACTCTATTCCAAAAAGACATTTCACAGGACCAAGCGCTGTTGTCACGGCAAGATAGCATGCAGGCTGAAGACTGTCATCGGCATCTCCTGATACCGATAACTCGGCACATACATCGTCTCTGGGCGTATAAGATGCGCTCCCGGTTACCCTTGTGCTGTCATTGATGATCTCCACCGCTATGCCGGCAGAAGCGCTGGAATCTCTCACCTCCGAAGATACATACGCTCTGTAATCTCCATCCGCATAGTAGCCGAATATCATATCCGTGGCTATTCCTCCCTCGGAAATCATACCGGCAGATGCTGAAACACCACTGAGACTGTCACTCGAAAGATCAAGCATACCCTTGATCCCGGCTGAAACGAAATACCGTCTTGATTCAAGGAATGCTCCTAAAGTGATTACACTCTGACCGGGCAGGAATGCGCTTCCGGGGAATTGAATACTATCTCCCGCGAAATGCATTCCGGGAACCACTTCAATCCTGCCCCATTGTGTATCTATAGGATGAATTTTTCGCAGTTCGGCGGAAACCGCCCATTCCCCTTCTCCTCCCTCCGATCCGGCAACTATCAGCCATGGACTGAAATAGCGGAAATCTCCCCTGACAGAGAGTACATTCACTGTGATGTTTTCGCCCGTGGAATCAGCTGTATTCATCCGGGCTCTGGAATAATCCACCCCAGCGAATCCCATCCATGGTGAATACACATTCAGCTGCGACAGTGTATCTCCCTGTGTGAACTGAATAAGGTAATCACCTTTGAAACCCAGAACGCCCCCGGAAGAAACCCCGTATCCCTGAATGGAATCTATATCCACCCAGCCCCACTCAAGTACAGGATTCGACAAACCGGCTATGAAGGGTTGTTGATCGTTAAGGTAAACTCCTGCTCCTATCCACGGTGTGCCGGGCCATTTTACAACACCTCTGCCTCTTCTGAACACGACACGTGATAATGAATCGCTTCGCATAGCACCGGTTGCGAGAAAGTCCACCTCAGGTGATGAAGCCCTTACCGAAACGGCGGCATCTGCATAAGAGCTGTCAATTACAGGATGGTTGCCCTTCCAGGTTCCGGAGGCAGCAGCATCGAAAAGACAGTCGTATCCGAAATCCCAGTTTTCAGGGATGATGGAAATATTTGTGGAATCAGTGCTTCCAGCGATGATTATTATCATAGTTACCAGTGATATGCTCACAGATAACCTCCCGGAGATACGGATATACCCAGAACCTGCCTGCAGTCATGATCGTTCAGTATCACTGCCCAATCCAGTTTAAACCAATCATGTTCAAAGGAGAATCCTGTATTCCAGGACGATCCATCGGATCCGGTTCTTACAGTAAGCCAATCCTTGACCTTAAGATCGAAACCGAGAGCGCTCTTTCCATTCGTTACAGTGAAATGACCTCGAAAACTCCTGTCAAACACAGTTGAGAAACCGTAACCGATAACCCTTTCCTGCAGGCTGTCTCCGTAGATCCTTAGATTGGAAACGTCCGCACCTATGGCGATTGTCGGAAAGACTGAGAACTGAAAACCAAATCCTGCGCAGAGCATCTCACTGGAATTTCCGGTATCGTCATCTGTAACCGTCAGGCCCAGTGACCCTCCAACTGAGATACTCGGTCCGAAAACACCTTCCATGAAACCAACCGGATCGCCTTTGAGGGTCTTAGCACCGATCAGTGCAACCAGAACGGTATCAGGTTCGAATTCGGAACGAATAAGCCCGGCAGCTGCCCCGAAGTGGTTCCCGCTCAATTCAAAGGCTGAAGCGGCAAAGATGCTGTTATTATTCATGTCACCTGCAGTGGAGAAAACCGAGAACTGTGTCTCGGTGATTCTGACTAATCCCGCCGGAGCAGAGAGACATGAAGATATGTCGTTTGACCATGCATAAGTACCGCATGCGCATCCAGCCGCACCAGGACCACTCGGGAAGGATTGCAGGGATAGAATGAATAGAAGTAAGCTGCCGATCAGTATGCCCCCCTTCCCTTGAATATTGTCGCAATTGTTCTGAGCAGAATAGTGAAATCAAGCATCAGAGACTGATTCCTAATATAGTAGTAATCATATCCCAGATTATCATGAAGGGGAAGCTCCTTTCTGCCCATGATCTGCCACATGCCGGTAAGTCCGGGTTTAACATCAAGCCTGTGTCTCTGCCAGCTTGTATACCTGTCCACTATGAAAGGCATTTCAGGCCTTGGACCCACCAGGCTCATATCTCCCCTTAGAATGTTGAAGAGTTGAGGCAGCTCGTCCAGACTTGTTCTTCTGAGAAATTTTCCAATACCTGTAACCCTCGAATCATTCATCGAGATGGGAGCAACTTCGTACTCATCGGATTCAGGTTTCATTGTCCTGAATTTGTAAAGCGTGAATTCTTTTCCCTTGTGCCCTACCCTCTTCTGAGTAAAGACAGGTGAACCGTTCTTTCTTAAAAGCTGTAGAAGGTAGATCACTGACATCAGTGGAAGAAGAATCAGAAGGAGCAAAAATGATATCGATATATCCATGAATCTTTTGGTTATTCTGTGGAGTGCTCCCGGTTCGCCGTAGCCGATTTCAACGATGGGCAGCTTCGCCAGATCATCGAGATCCGATACTCCCAGTGCAATCTCAAAGAGATCTGTTACCAGCCTGTAATGAACCTCTGTATTCTCTACCAGAGAAATAATTTCCAGTATTCTGGATCTGTCAAGCTCAGGTGCCGCGAAGAAGACTTCATCCACTTTCAGCCTGCTTATCGTCTCTACGATATCATCGAGGGAAGAGACAATTTCCACATTTTCGAACACCACTTCATCAGTCGGGGCTGAATAAACTACGCCGACCAGTTCGGGAGCCTTTCCCGGAAATCTCCTCAGAGCCGTAATAACCCTTGCTGCCACCTCTCCGGTTCCTACAATCAGAATCCTCGGAGCTTCCCGTACCGGAGCGATCAAGTTTGCTATCTTTCTTGCCACGAACCTTGCGAACGATGTCATAGGTATGGAAATTCCTATGAACATGAACAGGATAACCCTTGAAAACTCCATTCTTCCCATATAGCTCGCAGCCATGAGCGCAACAAGAAGAAATACAAAAGCTTTAAGAAGCTGCTGCAGCTCACCCATGCTTCCAAGATGCCTCTTGGGAGTGTACAGGCCTGCTCTGGCGAAGGAGAATATCCACAGGACGGCAACTACTGGCAGTACCATTAGATAGAGACTCAACTGATGATGGAAGTCCGGCAGGTTACCTGCGAATATCACAGTTCTGAGCACCCATGTAAGCATGAATACAAATGGAATGGTTAAAGCATCAGCTGCGATCAGAAGGATCATCAGTACGCGGTCAGCTCGTCTAACTGGCGCAAGTTTCATTAATTCACCTCTTCAGAGGCGAATATACCCCGCAGCAGACCTGAGAAAAGAGCGGAGCCTCTCCAGAAGGCGAATATCGGAACCAGCGGAACCAGTGGTGGATCACTCCGGAATGCAGTCAGGGTAAGCGGGATAGTGGAGAGTATTAATAGGCCTCCCCACAAAGCAAGCGGAAGGATGCCTACGGACAGCAGGAGTAATACGGGCACCAGAAGGGGGCACAGGATTATCTGCAGCTTCATGCACTTCGGAGTATAAGTATCAGTACCCGCCCTGCGGGGATAGCGTTTGACAACCTTCATCCTCCACCTCCCCCTTGAAAACTTCATGCGGAAGTATTTCCCCCAGGTCTCGCGGTGCCTGTGAGATACTTTTGCCAGGGGAGCGAAACGAAGTACGTACCCTTCTCCGGTCATTCTGCAGGAAAGATCAATATCTTCATGATCGGGGAAGGGAAAGGATTCATCGAATCCTCCCGTGCTCTCCAGCACAGAGCGTCTGTATCCTGCAGAATAGGTATCGATTATATCGATGATTTCGTGCTTTTGCAGAAGCTTGTAACGTTCATCGAATTCTATCTGTGCCAGCCTCTGGATGGTTCTGCTGCCACCCTCCGTATAGACACCCTTCACCGCGTCTGCCCCGCCGCCTAGAACCAGAACCATCTGCTCGGCCCAGTCCGGGTATGGAACACAATCGGAATCTGTAAACAGCACAAATTCACCTGTAGAGGCCCTCCACCCCCTGTTTCTTGCTCCTGCCGGGCCCGAGTGCTCTCCCTTGAGAACTCTATCGGCTCGCTCCGCGACTTCTGAGGGAAGGTTGTCTCCCCCGTCAAGAGATACTACGATCTCCAGCTCATTCCGCAGGGTCTGCCTGCTGAGTGCCTCAAGACATTTGTCAAGGTTTTCAGGATCATTGTACGCCGGTACGACCACACTGATATTTTTCGAAGTAATACCAATCACCTCTGCCTTGAATTCCTGAAAAGATACTTTCTGAAAGTCGAGAACGCGCGGAATGTCCTTCTCCGTTCATCTTTATCAAGAAGGCTGCTCCAGAGTTTTCTGATTATGTATAAGGGCCTCAGATAAAACTTTCGCCTTGCATAATCACAGAAATCCACCAGTTCTTCAGAAGAGAGTTCTTCAGTTCTTATTACGCAGCTGTGCAGCCCCTCTTCCGTCAGCCAGTCTCTCCAGTTTTCAGCCATCAGGTTATTCGATTCAAGTGCTTGAGTGTAGGCTTCTGTACCCGGATAAACCATCATGGGATAGAATTGAGCCGTATCAGGGTTGATTCTAAGGGCCAGTTCAAGTGTTTCACTCATGCTCTCTCTATCTTCACCCCGTGTACCCACCATGAAACAGCCGTGAACCAGTATTCCAGCTTCTTGGGCATTCCGGGCGAACTTAAGAGACATTTCGACCGTAATACCCTTGCGCATATTAGTGAGCATTCTATCGCTGCCGCTTTCAAAGCCTACACATACTGTGCGCAGTCCGGCTTTCCTGCAGAGTATCAGGGTTTCCAGGTCAACATCCGCCCTCATGTTCGATGTCCATGAAACACTTACTCCGTTCTCGATAAAGGATCGGGCAAGTTCCTGTAGACGCTTCCTGTTTACGGATATTGTGTCATCCTCGAAAAATACCGCGCGAACTTCCGGCATATTATTCTGAACCCAGAGCATCTCACCGGTAATGTTCCCGATCGATCTTCTCCTGAACGCTCTCCCCTGCAGAGTCTGAGGGAAAACACAGAAGGTACAGCTATGCGGACAGCCTCTGCCGCCCATTATCATCACCTGGGGGTAGAGGGCATTCGGGTTGTTATACCTGCTGATATCAAGATGTCTGGAGTAGATACTGCTGACGTAAGGAAGGGAATCAAGATCACTCAATCTCTCGGCATCACCTGTAAAGAGCGTTTCACCGTTCGGCTGCCTGAGATAGAGCCCTTTAACCCCGGCAGGATCCATATCACTTTCAATCGCCCGGGCCAGTTCTGTAAGGGGATTTTCGTATTCGCCGACTACAACAGCCCCAAACCTGCTGCCCATATTAAGTGTATCTTCAGGAAGCGCAGAGGGGTGTGTTCCCACCAGCACAACGAATCGTCCTTCAGCGGCTATTGAATCCGCGAACTGTACATCCGATTCGATGGAAGGAGTGGAAGTTTCCAGAATCACAAGACCAGGGTCGAAAAGATTGATACGCTCAAGTGTCTGCCCGATATCCAGACCGTCTGCGGGCGCGTCCATAAGATCAACTTCATGCCCCGCCTTTTCCAGGGCTCCCGTCGCATAAGCAAGCCATATCGGGTAGTAGAGTGTACCGCTTTTAGTAACAGCGGGGCTTCTCTGTCCCCGGCTGTATCCTGTGATGAAAGGCGGGTTAACTGCCGTAATTCTCATTTATTACTTTCTGCAGAGCGGACCAGACCACTTCTGTCTCGATAGCATCCATACATATCGCCCTTCCATGGGTACAACCCGGAAAAAGACTGTTCGAATAGCAGGGGGAGCAATCCGTAATTCCCTGTACCGGTGTAACAAGTCCCTCCGCAAACAGTGTTCGGGGGGATGATGGACCGAATAGGACTACCGAGGGAATTCCTCTTGCAGCAGCGAGATGTGCGGTTCCGCTGTCAGCGCCGAGAAACCCGGAACATTTATCGAGAATTGCGGCTGTCTGCCCCCATGTTGTTCTTCCAGTCATATCAAGAAGATCGGTCCTGCATCGCTTCTGAATCTCCTGCGCAGACTCCCTGTCATCAATTCCTCCTATTAGAACGATACTGAATCCAGCGTTGATAAGCCGATCGGCAATTATTGCGTACCTCTCGGGAAACCATCTTTTTTCAAGTACGGTATCCCTTGGATTCTTCCCGCCTCCGGGAGCTAACGCAAAGAGCGGGCTCGGCAGGCGCATATTCAGAGCCCATTCTCTTTCCGTTTCTTTTACCTGAAACACCGGGCGCCAGTCTTCCGGAGTTGCACCGGCAGTTTTTGAATACGAATATCCCGCATAATCGGTTTCTATCATCGGAAATACTTTCTCCCATTTTCCCAGTGATTTTCCCCCCGAAGACCTTACAGGTGAACCTGTTAAAAACCTTACCCACCTTCTGATCGCCGGTGACCCCTGAAATACGAAGGATTCCTTTACACACTTCAGGTATCTTCTGTTCCGGAGGCTCCAGCGTGCAAGACTCAGAAAACCACCGATACCGGAAGCTGGAGGTACAGGAGCAACAAATACCCTGTCTATCCCCGGAAACCGTTCCCATACCGGGGCAGCGGAGTAACCTGTGAGAACCCAGTACTCAGTTTCGCTGCTCCGGACAAGTTCCCGGACAACAGGTGTACAGAGCAGAGCATCACCAAAAGCATGCGTCTTAACCAGAAGAACGGGGGATTCAGTCCGCATATTTCAGTTCCCTCCAGGCCAGAAACCGTCTAATTGAGTATCTGATGCCGCAGAGGGCCAGGATGGCCATTGGGAAATCGACAGCAATTCTATGTGGAGTACCCGAAGCCGTAAGAAGGTGCATAAGCGAATAGCCCGCAACGATAGTCGCAAGGTAGAATCCCTCATATCCATGTTCATATGAGCATCTTACAGCTCCTCCCCAGATGAAGAACAGTACCCAGAACAGTGCCAGCAAGCCTGCGAGAGTATAGAGCGGGGAAAATGAATTCAGAGGGAATGGTTTGAAAAACTCCACAAACCGGAGAGATATCAGTCTTAAAGTCAGTACAGGATTCTCAAGCATGAAACGGATATTCCTTTCGTACAGGATCTCATCCCGTTCCCACTCCGGCTCATCTCTGAATTCAGGGAACTCCGCCAGCTCAGGTGAATTGAGCCTGCCAAGATACTCCTCTCTTAAATCACTGTATAGAAGAAGCGCGCCTTCCGTCTCATGTTCGAAATGATCGGTGAATATTCTTCCATTGTACTCCCATAGATTAACTCCGCCCTGCGCTGGCATAAAACGGAACGTTCCGGAGATCTCCATGTTCCTCAGCCCCCATGGAAGCATAAGCAGAGAAAATACAGTCAGAACAGTGACTGCAGAAATAAAACCCCTACCGGAAAACCAGTGTCTCTCCCCCTCGCATTTCGAAACACCCTTGAATCTATCTGTTATTCTCTTCAGGACCGGTGTGAACGGCAGTATAACTACAAGCCACAGCATCATCGGCAGTGCGGCGGGACGCACATAGAAAGCAAGAGCCCATACCGCTCCGGTCATCGCAGCACCCAACAGTACACTGCCGCCTTTGAAGCTGCGCTCGAGCATCCTCAATGATAGAAGTACTCCCAGAAGAAAGAAAAGTGAGAAGAGCGCCTGAGTTGCTGGAATTGCCTCGTAGTAAAGCTCAAAGGGATTAAGTGCGAAGAAGAGCCCCGCAAAAAACAGGTAGCGGCCACTGAGGAAGCGTCCCGCAATTTTCAGGCCGATAAAAACGGTAATAAGCCCCAGAATCAGCTGAATACCTCTTACCGCAAGGTAATTACCTGCTCCGAATATCCCGAAGATCCCCGCCATGAAAACCGCGTATCCCGGAACAAGGAACATTGTCGGCTGTCCGGGTCTTAAAGCTCCATAATAGCCGTCTACCCTCCTGAAAAATTCAAAGGATCTGCGAAACATCGGTGGAGCCTGTTCTTCTCTTTCCGGATGCATCATGCTCTGAGAAAGCATGAAGCCTCTTCCATTAAGAATATTCTGCGCCAGATCAGCCTGTGTCCTGCCTTCTCCTATCAGGAATACACCCTGCGAAGCTGCGCCGAATACGAGTATTCGCGCAATCAGTGCTATCAGCAGAATTCTTTTCATCAGGAGTCTGTCCGGCGCTCCCTGTGCTTTTTCAACCATTCGGCAAACCATTCCGACCGCATAAGCTCAAGCTCATCGGTCTGTGTCGATGCCCATACCGGTGTCGTTGCAGGATGCATGACAAGTTCAGCAACCCCATCACCTTCAATACTTCCATCAATTCTCTCAAGGTAACTTCTGGTAACATTACCACTTCTTGAAAACCCCAGCATCAGATCCGGTGTTCTAATGCCCCTGATCGCAGCCGACCTCACTAGTTTCCTGCCAAGGATGTCAAGAATGAAGCATGAAGGTTTTCGAAATCTGTCCGGAAGTACCGCTCCCCTTACTGTTCCTATCCCGTACTCCTCGGCAAGATCGAGAATAACCTCTCTCAATCCGGCAGTGTTGTGCAAATGCTGGTGACTGTCCAGTCTTGAAACAGCAAGTCCGGTTGACAGGACTTTCTCTATCTGGCTGCGCCACTCTTTTCTGACTTTTTCAGCGTACTTCGCGCCCTTTATTAACCATGCAGAATGTGAACCTGGAAAACCATCCTCGACAAGGAATGGAGGCTGCACACAGTTAAGATGCACGGATACATCTACATCATTATTCAGTGCAAGTTCAACCGCTCGCGGCAATGCAGGGCCAGTGGCCATAATGCTCAGGCAATGAACCACACCCCGGGGAAGAAGTATCTCAGCCGCGCTATTCACCCCGGCAGTCATTCCTGCATCATCAATAGTTACGAGAACCTTCATTTATCTTCTATTTCCCTTTCACTTTTCCCGTAGACAGAACCTTCTCCCCCCATCCTGCTCTACGGCCTGCAAACAGTGATGCCAGAATGATAAGAACCGTATCAACAGGCAGCCTGTACCGCACACCACCGTGAGCAAGTGAATGAAGAGCCAGATACAGCACGAAAACAGATATCAGAAGAACAACTCTTCCGTCCCTTCGCCGCCTGAATGCTTCGACTGCAGCTATGATAAGTATCGGGAGATAGATCAATAGACCCGCCAGTTTCGCTATCGGGTTTGCAATCGTTCCGCCAATCGGTGAGAGGAACAGTCCAAATCTCATAACTGTCAGATATGAAAAGAGCAAAGGGTTCGCGAAGATGAATTCCTTTGCTCTGTCCATAAGAAGGCGGCTTCGATCAAGTTCCGTATCGAACCCGTCCATGACAGGGTATTCAAGCAGGTCACTCCTTCTAATACCATCCTCGATGAAACCGGGAATACTGATCCCTTCAATCGCCAGCAGGGATGGATTATTCCGCATCCACAGATTGAGTGAGCCTTTTGTGGGCATAAGTACAGGGCTTCCAAGAACCAGCTGATTTCGGGCAACCCAGGGAATGCAGCATAGAATAAAACCCGCCATCAGCATCAGTGCAGCTCTCCATTTTCTTTTTACAAACAGCCAGACAAGCTGAAGCGGGAGAATAAAGATAGCGGTACTCCTGATCAGAAATAGAATACCGGTTGCAAGACCGGAAACAAAGCCGGCTCCTGTTTTAACGGACGACCTCATAGTCAGGAGAATGATGAGCGGGAGCAGTGAAATATGTATCATATCTGTCATGGCGTAGGCGCTGTAATAAACGTAGTAAGGGTAGAGCGACCAGATGAGTGCCGCAAGCAGAGCCTGCTTTTCTCCCCAGTTCTCCGATATGAGTTTCCACACCGCCGCAGCGCCAAGCAGTGCGAAGATCGAATTCAGAAAGAAAACGGCTCCCGTGGATGGTCCGATTATCATGAAAATGGATGCTAGAAGAAGCGGATATCCAGGTTCGATAGAAGCTGTAGGGGTTTCAACAGGTATAATTCCGAACATATACTCCGGATCCTGACTCCAGGTGCCCAGAAACAGAGCCTCTCTTGTCATTGTGCTTCGGAGGAACCCCATCTCCCTGCTGTAGGAGATTCCCTCCCCTTCAACGATCCTCCCGGCTATAGATAAGTAAAAACCCTGATCCCTGGGTGGTTGCGGCAGATTACCTCCAAGGAGAAAGAACCATACTATCCTCGGCAGCAGAACCGCACAGACGATAATGGAATACTTGTATTTAAGGAACAGTTTCATTCCTGGGTCCAGATCGCTTCATTAAGCCTCAGGGGCGGATCCTTCCTCTCCTCAAGCAATGTCAGCGAATAGAAGAACTCCTGCCAGTGATAATCCAGGTTCGCTTTCGGATCTGTAAGTGCAACCCCGAGAAGATAGGTTCCAGGTTCCGCAATAGAAAGATCAATCTCGATCCTGGCCCCGACCGACCCTGAGAAACTCAGCAGCGGCTGGTTCATCTCGAGATTATTAGATCCAATCACAGTCTCACCGTCCATTCGGTGTATCGAAAAACCGAATACGACATTATCAACAATCGAAGGAAGCCGGCTCTTAATAACTGCATCAACTACTATCTTCTCTCCCCTTCGGAATGTGGTTGAAGGGACGCCATCCGCTCTTCTGAGGATTACCGAATCGAACCATACCTCCCTGCTGCCCCATTCTTTCTGGGTTGCTGATGCGGTAATGTCCTTCTTCTTCCCGGCGGTCTCAAGATACTTCGATAGAACATCTCCGGCGGCTCCATCCATTTTGATCCTGCCATCGTGGAGCCAGATAGCTCTCTCGCAGAGTCTTGAAACGGCTTCAAGGTCATGAGAAACAAATATTATCGTCCTGCCCTTTCCCTGAAACTCAGAAATACGCTCGTAGCATCTGTTCTGAAATCCCACATCACCAACGGCCAGAACTTCATCGATAAGGAGTATATCCGGGTCAACAGCGGTTGCCAGGCTGAAACCGAGCCTCATGAACATGCCGTTGGAATAGTATTTGACCGGAGTATCCATGAAACGCTCCAGCTGAGCAAAATCCGCGATCTGAGGAACAATCTTTCTCATCTCATTCCTGTTCAGTCCGAGCAAGGCGCCGTTAAGCATCAGATTCTCTTCGCCGGTAAGATCAGGATGAAAACCAACACCAAGATCAAGAAGTGAAGCAATCCTTCCAACTGAACCCGAAGTTCCCGAAGTGGGTTTGTAAATCCCTGCCAGTATCTTGAGCGTTGTTGATTTGCCTGCGCCGTTTGATCCAATTACCGCAACGGATTCCCCGGGTTCGATATTGAAGCTGACGTCGTCCAGGGCTCTGAAATGCTCTATCCTGGTTTTTCTATTGAAGAAGTTCAGCATCGTTTCCCTGAGGGTAACCGCCCTGTCGTGATAGAGCCTGTAATCAAGAGTGACATTCTTCATGCGGATACCGCCGGATTTCATCCTATAATTCCTTTACCACAACAGGTTCTGCCTTCCTGAAAACTGCCATGCCTGCGGCCAGGAAAACGATTGACCACGATGCAAGTGATACCCAGCACCATAAAGCGGGCCATGTACCCGCGTAGAATATGGAATGCATGATCTCCATAAAACCGGATATGGGATTGAACCGGAGTATCTGCACCAGACGGTCAGATTGAATAATATCAACGCCTATGGAATCCAGGGGGTAGATTATGGGAGATGCGTAAAACCAGGCCAGCAGCAAAACTTCTATGAATTGTTTCACATCTCTGTAAAAGACATTTCCTATAGAAAGAAGCATTGAAATTCCGGTGGTCATCATTGTCAGAAGGAGAAGCGCAGGCAGTATGAGAATGATCGATAAGGAAGGGTAATGTCCGAAAATTATAAGCAGGGTCTCCAGAACCAGAAGTGCCAGGAGGAGGTGAACCAGGTTTGCAGCTACCTCGGCTGCCGGAAGGGCCATCCTAGGAAAATAGATGCTCCTTATCAGCCTGTGGTTATCGAGAAGGGTTGATGTGGAGCCACTCAGGGATGAGGAGAAGAAATTCCACGGCAGCAGTCCTGTCAGAAGAAAGAGTGAGAAATGGGGTATAGCGCCGCCGAACCTCAGAATCCGTGTGAATACGAAATAGTAGACCACCATACTGAAAAGGGGTTTGAGAAGAAACCAGGCGAAGCCGAGTATAGACCTCTTGTACCTTACTTTGAGATCCTTCGCTACAAGGCTTTCCATAAGGAGCAGCAGTCTTCCGATATTCCATTTACTCATTTATTACCGCCATGAAAACTGAATCTGCTCTCTTCCCCATGGAGAAGTTTTACGATATTCGATTTATGCCGCACAATAACCAGAGCGGCAACAAAACAGATGATTATCTGGATAGGAAGCCTGCCGGGCTCAAAGATGAACACAAACGGTATCACAGCTGCCGCAGCCGATATTGACCCGAGTGATACATATCTTGTAACTGAAAGAACCAGCACGAAAACGGCAAGAGCTGAGGCTGTAGTCAGAGGTGAGAGAATCAGCAGTACGCCCAATGTTGTTGCTACTCCTTTTCCGCCCCTGAATCCAAGCCATGGACAGAAAACATGGCCCAGGACAGCAAAGATGGCTGTCAGGGCAAGTGCCCAGTCTCCGATAGGCGGCAGGATACCCGGTATTCCATGTTTCGCAGCGAGGACAGGCAGCGCTCCTTTGAGGGTATCCAGAAGCAGACCGGTGATACCTGCTCCTTTTCCGCATATACGGAACAGGTTCGTAGCCCCGGTATTCCCAGAACCCTTGCTTCTGATATCAATTCCTCTGAATTTACCCAGAATCCATGACCATGGCACCGAACCGGATAGAAATGCTGCGGTTATATACAGAACATCAGGCCAGAGGCTCATATCAGTGCTGCCTCTTTCTATAGATGATCTTCAGAGGAACACCTTTCAAACCGATACGATTCCGGAAGCTGTTCTCAATGTACCGCCGGTAGTTCTCCGGAATGTCCGCAGGATGATTTGCGAATACCAGTATTCTCGGAGGTTTGTCCCCTACCTGAGTAGCGTAGAAGAGCTTGACGGGTTTGCCTCTCGGTGATGGCGGCCCGACTTCCTCAACAGCATCCCGTATCCACCTGTTTATTTCCGATGTTGAAAGGCTCATTTCACGTTTTTCACCGACATCGAAAGCGGTTGGCAATATCTGTCCCACACCTTCCCCGCTCAGGGCTGAGAAGAATATTATGGGCATATTCTTTGCCTGATTGAAACGCTGGATAATTGCTGCTTTCCAGAGATCTTTATCTATTCCAAGGTCGATTTTGTTAACGCCTATGATAACACCCTTACCCATATCCCAGGCTTTTGCAGCGATTCTGATATCCTGCTGAACGGGGTACTCCGAAGCATCCATCATAACAAGTACTACGTCCCCCCTGGAAATGGATTTCCATGCCCTTACCGTGCTGTAGAATTCCACATCATCCATCTTACGCGATTTTCTTCGCAGTCCTGCTGTATCCACTATCCTTATCTCACTGTCGTGCCAGGACACCATCGTATCGATGGAATCCCTTGTAGTTCCGGGCACATCCGTTACTATATTCCTGTCTTCACGGCACAAACTGTTGACTATCGAGCTCTTACCAACATTGGGCCTGCCAACAACCGCCAGGGACAAGCCATCGTATTGGGTTTTCGGAGAATTCGGGAGAACGGATACCAGAGCGTCAAGCAGATCACCCGACCCGTGACCGTGCAGGGCGCTTACCGGCCACGGTTTCCCGAGACCGAGACTGTAGAATTCCGGAACAAGATCCAGTCTTGGATTGTTATCAACCTTGTTAACCGCAAGAAAAGATGGCAGCCCTGTCTTTCTTACCAGCTTCGCAGCTTCAATATCGAACGGATGGATCCCGGAAGTAGCATCGACCAGGAGTATTACGGCATCGGCTTCCAGAAGCGCCAGATTTATCTGCTTTTCAATGCTTTCCTGAAAAGCATCCTCACTGCCGGGGTCAAGGCCTCCGGTATCGATTATCAGAAAATCCTGTCCTGACCAGTTTGCCCAGGTCATCTTCCTGTCCCTAGTAACCCCCGGCTGATCATCGACTATCGCTACACGGCTGCCGGCCAGACGATTGAACAGTGTGGACTTCCCTACATTGACTCTGCCGACTATTGCGACAGTCGGTACGCTGGACATTCTTCAACTCCATTCCGTAGATTACTGGTGAGCAACAATTATACGTTTTGCGGGCCTCTTCAGGGAGTCTGCAGTAATTCGTCAATATTGGAGAGAATATGTTTCAATGCCTGATTACTGTACTGGTGTTTTTATCCTCCGCAACCGATCCGGGCGAGATCGTTCCCGCCTTCAAAGATTCGATTATGCAGGGGAACATACCTGCCGCTATCGATATGATATCCGAAGACGCTATCCTGATGGTGGATTCGGTTCTGACAAACGATCGGGAGCAGATAAACAGAGTATTACTCTATTTCGGGCTTCAGCTTGAAATAAGTGAAATGGAGGAAATGGGCGGAAAGCAGCTTCTGACGGAAATCCTGTCCAACCCTGCTGTTTCCGGAGCGATACTCCTCTTCGGAATTTCACCGGGAGAGCCAATGCTGCACGGTGAGAGGACATTCGTTCCCGTCACTTACGGATTATTCGGAAACAGGGAAACAATGCATCTTGAGCTCGTTACTGAAGATGGGATTTGGAAGATCCACGATTTCTTCGAGATCCTCCCTGAATAACTTCACTCCCCCGAAGTATTTGAACGTGTTAGATTCAACTTCCTGAGCATCTTGATGAGAAGACTGTCAGAAACAGCTGCTCCGTACCTTCATTGCCAGGAGATGTAATGCTTTTTAATAACGAGAACATCGAAGCCATTCAGCTGAAATCGCTCCTGAGAATTACAAGAGCGATCAGCCGTGTAAGAGACCTGCATTCCCTTATCACTCTTCTGGCATCGGAAACAAGCAAGGTTCTCGATGTTGAGAGGTCTACAGTATTTCTGTACAGCAGAAAGACCGATGAACTCTGGTCCTACGTCGCAGAGGGTGAAATGGAGGAGATACGGTTCAACGCAGGCAATGGCATTGCCGGTTCAGTCTTCCGGAGCCGTAAGACGCTTATACTGCACGATGTCTCCACGGATGCCAGATTTAATAAAACTATTGATAAGACCACAGGATTCATCACAAGGAACATGATAACAGCACCCATAATCAACCCCTCAGGAGACTGTATTGGTGTATTCCAGGTCATCAATAAGTGGGATGACAATTTCACCGACAAGGATGCTGAGTTTCTGGAGATAGTCTCCTCTGAAACTGCCGTAACCATAGATAATGTCAGGCTTCTTGAGGGCCGCGAGCGGATGTTCGAAGGCCTTATAAAGGCTCTCACCGTCTCCATCGAGGCAAGGGACCCGCTTACTGCAGGACACAGTTTCGATGTTACTTTTCTATCCGGTAAGATAGCCGAATACATGAACATAGACAGTGATACAGCTGAAGCGATCTATTATGCAGCCCTCCTGCACGACTACGGCAAGATTGCCGTTCCAGACAGCATTCTCAAAAAACCGGGATCACTGACCGAAGAAGAGATCGTTATACTCAGAAAACATGTACAGCACACCAAGATCATCCTCTCTTCCATAGAATTCGACGGCAAGCTTGAGCAGGTTCCAGTCTTCGCTTCCCAGCACCATGAAAGGATTGACGGAAAAGGATATCCCGATGGTCTGAAGGGCGATGATATCTCTATCGGAGGCAAGATAATCGCCGTAGCTGACGTATTCGAAGCACTTACCGCAAAAAGACACTACCGCGAACCCTATTCAATGAAGAAAACACTTAATCTGATGATCGATGGAATCGATACTCAGTTTGACAGGGAAGCTGTTCTGGCACTAAGGGATTACTTCATCGATATCGGGAAGCTGATGCCGGAAGAAGTACCAGTTGGCTAAGAGCTTCTCTCCGGGCGGCAGGCTGATGAGAACGCTCATGGTCGGACTGATAGCTACTCTCGTGACGTTATCCTTTTGGGGTTTATCGAAGTTTGATTTCTTCGAGAACTTTGAACGCAGCACGCTTGATCTTCGATTCAGACTCTCTCCAACACCGAATGATGCAGACAGCAGCATCATCCTTGTGCTTCTCGATGGCGGGTCTATGGATGTACTGCCATGGCCGGTACCCAGACAGCTCTATTCCGAAACCCTGAGCATGCTTCAGGACTGGGGGACCCGAGCGGTGGCATTCGATATTCTTTTCGATGTTCCATCAGTCTATTCCGCTGTTGAGGACAGCATCTTCGGCGCAATTGCATCCACAGGAAGTACCGCATTCGTAATGGCTCTTCTTCAGCGTGAGGGCTCTTTGATACCTGACAATGCAATAATAGAAATTCCCATCGATTCTGCACAACTTGACTCCGCCTGGTACTGCACACCTCCTACCCAAATGATCGCCAGAGGCGCTGAAATTCTTGGAAGCACCTCCGACAGGCAGGACCCTGACGGTGTTTTCAGAAGTGTCAGACTTCTGACAGCAACTCCACAGGGAATTGCCCCCTCGCTGCCCGTTGCACTTGCCTGGCTTGCTCTTGAGCGCCCTGACATCTCCGTGAATAACGACACCTTTATAATGGGCGATATAGCTTTACGAACTTCGGGTAACTGCAGGCTGCAGCTTGCATACCATGGCCCTGCCGGAACTTATACCAGTATTCCTCTGGCCGACCTGACAGCAGCTCTGAATGCGCGCGCCACAGGACAGCCCTGCCCTGTTGATACAACGATATTTAATGAAGCCATCGTCCTTATCGGTTACGCTGCACCAGCGCTGTACGATCTGAAACCAACACCTTATTCACCTCAATGCCCTGGTGTTGAGGTTCTTGCAACTGCTGTCGATAACATATTGAATGAGAACTATATAAGAAAGTACCCTTCGTGGGTATCATTGATGATGGCGCTTGTGATATCCCTTCTCGCAGCCTTCTTCCTCTCCGCCCTTACCCGGATTCCTCTCGGGGCACTTCTCGCTGTTCTGCCGACTCTACTTTTTCTTGTAGTTTCTTTATTGCTTTTCCGCAGCGGAATCTGGGTTGAAACAGTATGGCCGGCTGCTTCGGGGATACTGACCATTCTTGCTGGCGGTATTTTTCTATTCAGTTCAGAGAACCGAAGAAAGCAGGAGATCAGGAATGCCTTTTCCCAGTACCTCTCACCGGACGTCGTAGCACAGGTGACGGAGCATCCTGAAACTCTTGTTCTCGGTGGAGATAAGAGAAACATGACCGTCTTCTTCTCTGATATCTGGGGTTTCACTGGAATTTCGGAAAAACTCTCACCTGAGGATCTTGTATCACTTATAAACCGTTACCTCACAACCATGACCGATATCATCCTCGAAACAGGCGGAACTGTTGATAAATTCGAAGGCGATGCCATAATCGCCTTCTGGGGCGCTCCTCTGAGGCTTGAGGATTACGCCCTACGGGCATGCTCCGCCGCCCTGAGATGTCATGAAGCCCATGCAGATATGAACCGTCAGCTTGTCATGGAGGGGTACTCGGAGCTGTTCACAAGAATTGGTCTTTCCACAGGTGATATGGTCGTAGGCAACATGGGTTCATCAAAACGTTTCGACTACACAGTTATGGGAAGTACAGTCAATCTCGGCGCCAGGCTTGAGGGCGCAAACAAAGTTTACAGCACTTCCATCATGGTTGAGAATAACACCTTCAGAAATGCAGAAAGCGAATTTGTTTTCCGTGAACTGGATACGATACGCGTCATCGGCCAGCAGGAACCAGTTACCATTTATGAACTCAAATGCCGCCAGGATGAAGTTACAGATGAACTTGAAGCCGCGCTTCGTGAGTATTCAGAGGCACTGGCACTCTACAGAAAAGGCAATTTTGCGGACGCAGCGAGTATATTCGAAAAAGCAGGTGATCCGACATCCCTGATAATGGCACAAAGATGCAGAAATATGGCTGACGATTACACTGATGCCCCGGAAGATTGGGATGGAGTGTTCAACCTCTCCTCCAAATGACAGCCAGGACTTGTAAGACAGGAGATTTATTATGCCCTCAACCTCTCCGGATATAAAAAAGCTCAAAGCAGATGAGAACGAACAGGGGCTCATCGCAGCTCTTGATTACAGCGATGATCCGAACATTCCAGGAGAGGCTGCGGAAGCCCTTGCGTCCATCGGGACTATTCCGTCTCTGGAACCTCTCTGCCGCTTCATGGAGGATTCTCAACAGTCAACTCAGGTGCGAGTCAGAACGGCAACTGCCGTAGGGGATATCTGTGCCCGGTTTCTGAGGCTCCAGGCCAGTATCGATACTGATTCCCTCTCTGACGATGAACTAAACAAATATCGCGAAAATGATAGAATACTATCCCGGGCCGGCTCCCGCCTGAAACTCTCAATGAAAGCGGGTCCTGCGGACCTGAGGAAAGCCGCCGGCACTGCGTACATGATCCTGCCGCTTGAAGATGATTCTGACATCATGAAAGCATTTTCGAATAGCACTACTGTTTCGTTTCATACTGCATCCCCGGCAACCGATGCTTTTGCGCAGAGCTCAGAAAAAACTGATCCTCCTGCCCCTGAAACTCAAGAGGATGTTCAGAGCATTGCGGTCCAGCCCGATGATGAAAGCATAGATACCACCGAAGAATCCGATGTTCAACCTGAACCAGAACCGGAACCGGAAGTAGAGATACCGGTTCAGCCGGATGCCCAGCCTGGAACTGAAGATGCGGAAACACCTGTAGAACCGGATTCAAAACCTGAAACCGAAGATGCGGAAACACCCGTAGAAACGGATACTGAACCTGAAACCGAAGATGCAGAAACACCCGTAGAACCGGATACTGAACCTGAAACCGAAGATGCAGAAACACCCGTAGAAACGGATACTGAACCTGAAACCGAAGATGCAGAAACACCCGTAGAAACGGATCCAAAACCCGAAACTGAAGATGCGGAAACACCCGTAGAAACGGATCCAAAACCCGAAACTGAAGATGCTGAAACACCCGTAGAAACGGATCCAAAACCCGAAACTGAAGATGCTGAAACACCCGTAGAAACGGATACTGAACCTGAAAGTGAAGATGCAGACACAAGTGAATCGAATCTGGATGATATTGTTGAAATAGCACCCAACACATACTGGATAGGAATAAGAGAGGGCTCTCTTCTCGAGCGGAATATCTACCTCAGGATATTCTCTGACGGAAAGAAGACGGTCAATTTACTGATAGACCCCGGTGCCCCTGCAGACCTTACTCCTCTTATCGAGAAACTGTCAGCGAAGATCGGCGGACTCAGTAATCTCCATCTTATGTACCTCAATCATCAGGATCCTGATGTAGCATACAATGCAGAGCATCTGCAGAAGCTCAACCCCGACTGCATAGTTCTCTGTTCGGAAGACTCCTGGAGACTGGTGAAACTTTACGGTCTGGATCCGAAAAAACACATGGCCATTGAACAGTTCGACAACCTTACTGCCGAGTTAAGCACAGGCCATCACCTCAGGTTCGTACCATCTCCATTCTGCCACTTCCGTGGAGCCGTGATGCTGTACGACGAAGAGACAGGTGTCCTTTTTTCCGGAGACCTGTTTGGAGGCCTTTCCTTCAAGCCGGATCTCTTCGCCACGGAGGATTCATGGGACGGTATATCAACCTTCCACCAGATCTACATGCCCTGCCTCGCTGCAATCCGCAATGCATCGGGTAACATCCGCAAGCTGGATTCTCTACCAGTGATGATAGCGCCCCAGCATGGGGGCATCATATCCGGCGATCTTGTCATTAACTTCCTCGCCCGCATGGACAAACTCGAAGTAGGAATAGATCTTTTCCTGAAAGAGCATACCAAGGCAAACTTCATAGAAGTCATTAACGACCTGCTTTCGGAATTCCGCAGGATAGCTGGCCCGGATATCGTTACAGAGGTTCTGCACGGTTTTCTTGCAGATTCCTCATTCCCGAATGTAATCTCACTGGGTGCAAATGGTATTCACGATATCAAAATCAATCCTTACGATGCTATTAGAATATTATTGTGTGAACTGCAGTCCAAAACACCTCAGGAGATATGGAATGAGGCAGAGAAAAGTATCCTGAAGATTCTGACCATGCGGAAGATCACCATTCCCGACTGTATGGTACTCACAGCAAGCGATGATATGATTTTTCACCTGGCCGACAAATTTATGTCTGGAATACCCGAAAATCCTGAGTGATGATCACCATATTACAGTGATCCCCGCTCCACCAATAGTTTTCGTGTAGTCTTTTTCGATATCACTTGAGAAAGTGATGTATTCACCTGACAGATTCGCAGTCAAAAAATCGCAGATCGGAAACCCTCCATAAAGCACAGCTCCGATCTTCCTTTCGTCATCTCCTGTTGTGTAATAACCACCGAGAGTCATGGAAAGGGAATGTGATGGGTACCATGTACCCCTGAGATCTCCCGTATAAGTCCAGGCCGGATGGCTGCCGAGTCGTGTTCGCCTTGTCGAGAAGCAAGCGGTTATAACCACTGGAAAGTCCAGAGTGACCGTTTCCCGCAGCACCGCGCTTGTAGAGCTGTAATCACTGCTCCCTGTTCCAACCGAATTATCATAAACACTGACAGCCGCAGCAGAATTTACATCCAGACCCGCGATATTCCTTCTGTAGTTAGCTGAGACGGATATCATGGATGTCTTGAAACTGGTCATCACACTATCCTGCATGTCGGTATAGGATGGGGAGTAGCTGATGTGAATCCTCGGAAAGTTTCTGAAGGAAAATCCTATTCGTGCGCCGTAAGTATTTGCTGTGCTAGTTGATGATTTTGTATTCAAAAGGTTATCCGATTCCCACCTGTACCACAATCCGGCAGACATCTGCCTGTCCATGAAATACTTGTCCGCCCTTGTTTCAAGTGATATTTCGTCATCCCTGATGTACGGCGCTCCCATGCTCTGAAAACCGGGCTCTACACGTCTGAATGATGCACCTAACATATTGTCCGAAAATCTGACAGAGGATGAAAGGTCAAGAGCCCAGCCGAAGCCTGAACTGATGTTGGCCCCGGAGAAATCCAGCAGCCATTGCGGAACCTCCTCGGAATCTATTTCAGGACTCCTTATATCCCTTGTAAACATTGATCCCGCTATTTCCCCCTCAAGGCGGAGTCCTCCATCAAACAGGACTGAACCGTAATCAAGGGATACTACATAATTCTCCGATGGAGTGATACGGAAAGTGCTGTCTTCGGTTATCGAGCCGTTCACATCCTTTCCGTACAGCATACTCAGATGCAGATGACTGCCGTAAGGAGATCCCAGGCCTGTCTGTACAGCGTACAGGTTTCGCTCATACTCCCCGGGATCATCATCCTGCGGTTCAATACCGCGTCTGTTTCTGCCTCCTGCAGCTGCAAAATAGAATCCACCGGGATTCAGCGCCAGATTTGCACCTGATATGTATGCCGCATTCAGCGTGAAATTCGTGAAATAAGGGTTGGAAGCTCCAATTCCGATAGATGATATCCAGGATTGAACCGAGCCTTCCCGGGACGATGCAGAGGGGTGTGATGAGATATAGATCCTGTTCATATTCTGCCTCTGCATATTCTCTTCGGACGATACGAAAACACTTGCAACAACAGGGATACCGTAGATACGGAAAACCGGATTGAATCTCCAGCGCCAGAACTGGTTCGGCAATTCGGACCAAGCGTTGTCACTGGTGGAATACTGGGAAAAGAAAGAAGTGCTTCCGGATATTTCAAAATCCGCTGCAGCCGAAAAAGCAATAATCAGTATCAGAAGCAGAGCTGTAAATTTCACTCTACTGTTTCCGCAGGATCTATAAAGCCGTTATTGAAGGAGTTTCTGCAGAACTGCGGCCACCCCTCGATCATCGGACCAGCACCAGATCCCTCCACAGCGTATATCCTGTGATCATCGCTTCCGAAGTAGACAGTTCCATCAATACCGATTACCGGGCTGGAACGGACAGTTCCCAGAGTCTGGAATTTCCAGAGGCTGAATCCAGAGGGTGAGAAAGAGTGAAGGCACCCGTTGTCAGCGCCGAAGAACATCGAACCCGTGACATTCAGAGCCGGAGTCGATGTTATTACAGCTCCCGCGGGTATCACACCCGTTCTCCTGCCTGTCTCTCTTTCCAGAGCGTACAGGTTACCGCTCCCGGTACCGACCCATACAGTACCGTCTGAGGATACAACCGGTCCTGTATACACCACAGAAGGAAGTACCGTATTCCATAACACTGATCCTTCTCGGCTGAAACGGAATAATTTCCTGCCTGCTGCAGCATATATGCAGTCACCATCT
>Ga0164313_10001049_pt1 | contig 23845 bp, 42 predicted proteins | sample GuaBasSedimGuay4_FD_113735 | JGI IMG/M metagenome (GOLD analysis project Ga0164313, IMG submission 113735) | Subseafloor sediment microbial communities from Guaymas Basin, Gulf of California, Mexico - Guay4, Core 4569-4, 0-3 cm | ecosystem: Environmental > Aquatic > Marine > Hydrothermal vents... | reverse complement strand
GTAGGGGGAAACTATCGTGAAAATTAAAACTTCTTGGAATACTCGTTTAGTAATTCCATTCGCCTACGGCTCATTCCATCCGAATTTTGCTTCGCAAAACTCTACTAAACTAAATATTAAACGCAATAAAGTCATCCACCTCTAAGCGTGGTTCAACATAATTAAGATGATAAAAACAAATAAAGTTTATTGTATGGATGCTTTTGATTTACTTAGGCAACTACCAAATAAATCAGTAGATTTAGTCTTAATTGACCCGCCATATAACATTGGAAAAGATGAATGGGATAAATTAGATAATTATATTGAATGGTTTGGAAATGTCATAAAGGAAATTGAAAGAGTTTTAAAAGATAATGGAAGTTTTTATTTTTGGCATAATCAATTTCCCACAATGTCTAAAATACAAGTGTGGATAGAGCAGAATACAAAATTTATATTTAAATCCTTGATTACTTGGGAAAAATATCAAACGAATAAACAATATTTTGGAAGAACTGTTTTAATGGGTGTAAATAATACTTCCAAAAGAAATTATTTTCCTATGTCTGAATATTGTTTATTCTATACTTTTCAAGATGATAATTTTTTACAAGACGAAATAATTAAGAAAATTAATCCATTTGCAGATTATCTAACACAACAATTTGAAAAAGCAGGAGTTACAAGGAAAGAAATAGCAAAATTATTTCCTTCAAAGACAAATAGATTAACAGGTTGTGTTTCAAATTGGCTTAATGGAGATAATGTAATCTGCAAAGAACAATATATTAAAATAAAAGAATATCTTGGTGGAGATTTTCTTAATGAGGATTATGATAAATTACTTGAAAAGTATAATAAATTAAGAGTAATCAATGAACATAAAAGATACACCTTTAATTTTGTAAGAACGGATATAACTACAACTTGGCTCTATCCACCAACAAAAAAGAAAGGACATTTAACACCAAAACCATTAGAGATTATAAAAGACATTATATCCCATTCATCAAATAAAGGAGATATTGTTTTAGATTGCTTCGTCGGGTCAGGAACTACAGCAGTTGCTTGTAAGCAATTAGGAAGAAACTTTATTTGTTGTGATAATAATCAAGATTATGTTAAGATAGTAAACAAAAGACTTGAGCAACAATCGGTGGCTGACTTTACTCAGAACTCTACGAGTTTTGGTTTGACTTCGTCAAACTCACTTAATAAAGATTTAACTGCTACGCAACAAGTTGCTCCGCCCAAATCTGCTTCGCAGACTTCGTTTAATATATATTAAACGAAATTTTGGATTTTGCTCCAAAGCATTGAGAAACTAAAATGGAACATCACAAGAAATACAAAACTCAAGGGGGTTAAAAATGACATACTTTGCAGGTAGTATTCCAGAAGATGACTTAAAGGTCACAAAAGAAAAATTAATGAAAGAATTTGAAGGTTATAGTCAAGCACCAATGATAATTGAAGAAGCAGTAAATCAAACAAAAAAAGCAGAAAGAGAGAGGTTTTTAAAATTGATTAATGAATTAAAAATTAGAATTAAAAGAGAAGCAAAAAAAACAGATTTAAATCCTTATAAAAATACTAAGGAGATTTTTGATATGGATACTAAATGTTTCTTAGAATACTTAGATTATTTAAATGAAGAGGTTGAAAAATGAAAAAAACAATAGAAAGAAAGATATTACCGTGTAAGTATTTAAGGCAACAACACAAAAGTCATCCACCTTATTGTATGTATAAGGGCTATTGTGAGAAAATGTGGAATTATGCAAATGTTAAATATTGTAAGGAGAAATTAGAATGGATGACAAGAAAATCTTAGAGAAATTAAAAAAGTGGATTAAGAAGAAAGAAAAGGATGGCTATTGGACAAGGGATGATGATAATGGATTGTTAGATATGGGAAAAGAAATTTGCTTAGATGATTTAAAAGAGTGGATAGAAAAACAGGAGAAATTGAGATGACAGATACAATAAATGTAATTAATAAAAAAATATCAGATGAAGAAGTTTATAAAAATCTCAAGAAACTTCACAAACAATACCCAGATATTTTTATGAGTCCAGAAGATTGGAAAAAGTGTAGATTAATAGAATTAAAAAAAGAAAGACAAGCAGAGATAAGAAAATATTCGTGGAGTAAAAAATGAAGAAAGTTACTCTTGAGAAATTCTATGAAACATTTTACACAGATAAAAACTGCAATGAAAAAAGAAGGAGAGTTATTTATTGTATAGAATATGATACCCTAAAGGAACACAGTCCGATAAGTCTAAGGTAAACGAGAAGTGTCCGAAATTATAAATAGTAAATTTCTTTCTTAAATTGATGAAGAAAAACGTATTTGAATTATGGAAAGAAAATGGGGAAAAGTTACCTTTTAAGATTAGGAGAACAAATTGGGCGATGCCAAATGTTTTTATTTTAGTTGAAAAAATTATTATCAACAAATATCCATATGGAACAGCTTTTGGAAAATCTATGAGTATTACTAATGATGGTAAAGAAATACTTTCTAAATTTCAGCATCATTGTAGAAATGGAATAATTGGTTGTGCAGGATGCTTTCAATGGTTGATTTTTGAAAATTAAGAATACTTCCCAATAATAGTCAAATTATAAACAAGGGCTTTCAACAGAAGTTCAACATCTTGAGCATTTTCTTTTCTTGAACGAAGCCAGTTAAGATTTTTTCTTTTTATTGCAGAGAAAATTCCTTCGACAATTACTCTAAATCTATAAGTCTCATGCCAAACTTCTTTTTGCTCTTTCCAAAGTCTAACACTTTCCCTCCAAAGTTGACTTTTTGCTCTTTTACCTGTTGGATTGACTCTAAAATCTATAAACACTCCAGATACTCCAAGATTTTGACATAAAAGGTAATTGTCTTTACTCATATATCCAGAATCAGCAATTACATTCTTTATATTGAATCCATTTTTTATTGGATAATTTACAAGTTCTTCAAATAAAGGACAATCATGTCTTTCACCTTTTGTTGCTTTGGCACAACAGATTACCTTACTATTCTTTAAACAAGAAATATGCAGTTTCCTTGTTTGCTCAAAGTTTACATTCTTCTTGTCATGAACTTTCTTATATCCTCCACTATACATTCTTTTTGAAAGCCAAGTGCTATCAAGGATTATTGTATTTTCGTTTTCCCTAAAAAATAAAGAAGAGATTTGGATTAATTTTTCAATAATAAATTTAGTGTTTTCGTTATTAGCATAATCATTGAGGGTGCTTCTTGGAGGAGTATAATTTATTAGTCTTTTTTCTTTCATCCAATTCAAATCAGATTGAGTTCTTCTGTAACTCATGCTGTTGTAAGACATCAAACAAAGTGCTTTGATTATATCTTTAAAATTAGCTTTTGGTCTTCCAATAACCTGTAACTGCTCAAAATTAAGAGGTTCAATAAATTCACAGAGATTTTGGATGAAGTATTCTTTTTCTGTTTCTAAGGTTAGTCTGTTTGGTTGCAGAGCTACAACTGGTTTGAAGTTGCTTCTTGCATCGTAAAATAGTTTTTCTTGTGTTTCCATTTTAATTTTTTAGAACCCCTTTAAATGTTAAAGGGCTTGGTCGTTATTTTGTAACCTCCCCGACCAAGCCCCTTTGTCTGACGTCCGTGTCAGAGCATTATATCCATCGTCCTATGGATGTAAATAAAAGAAAAGGACACTATTTAAATGTTTGCATTTGTCGGACGATACATAGAAATGTTTATAAAACATACATTACATATTAATTATATATTATATGTAAAACATACATTACATATATTTAAGAAAGAGGAAATCTTTAGGTATAGATGTCTGACGTCCGTTCCTCTTTAAGTATAAAGAAAAGTATAAAAGATAGATTACAAAATTTAGATTTCGTAAGAAAAACTCCAGATGAGAAGATAATTGAAACTCTTATGGATTTTTATGAAGATAACAAACCCAAATTTGAAAAATGGAAAAAGAAGAAATAGAATTTATTGAGATGAGTATTATTGACGATGGAAAACAACTTAGTGTGAGATTTCCAAAGAAAGTTGTTGAATCATTGGAAATTGACTCAAAGAAAGATATTTTTGTATTTGAATTTGATAAAAAAACATTGCAATTAAAAGGCTCTTTAGAGGATAAAAAAGTGTGGGAAAGAACATATAATGGAAATGAAAAAGATAACTAAAAAGGAAGTAAAAAATAAGATTGTTGAGATTTTTGAAATTGAAAATAGACCTATTAACATAAGAGAAATAACAACGATTTTAAAAGAAAGATTTAAGATTACAAGAAGTCAACCAGTCATTAGAAATTATTTAGATGAATTAGTTGAAGAAAAAGAATTGAAACTCATTAAACAAAATTAAGATGGCAAGAAGATATATCAAAACAACAAGAAGAACTCCTGCAAGGAAAACGAGAGTAACCTCCAGAAGAGCTCCAGTTAGAAGAACAACTACAACTCGAAGGAGGACTACTGCAACTAGAAGGAGAAGATAATATTTAATTAAAATGACAACCTACTCTCACTCACGAATATCAACTTTTGAAAATTGTCCTTACCAGTACAAACTAAAATACATTGATAGAAAAAAGCCAGAAATATCGACGACAATCGAAGCCTTCATGGGAAGTATGGTTCACGAAGCATTAGAACATCTTTACCTAAATAATAAACTAAAACAATACTTTTATAAGGGAGGGTGTTTTAAAATAGTTTATAGTTAAAGAGAAAATGACAAAACAAGATACAAATAGATTCTTTTTTCCAGATGAATGGAAGAATTTTATAAAAAACATTTCTAAATCTAAAAATTTGTTACTTTATGAATTGCAGTTTAACACAGGAGCAAGATTTGATGAGGTTTTACATATAAGACCTATGGACTTTGATTTTGAAAGAAATAATTTAAGATTATGGAAAACAAAAACAAAGGCAAGAAAGGGAGAGAAGGTCGGAAAACCAAGAACTATATCTTTATCGTCGGAGTTTTCTACAAAAATGAAAAGATTTTGTGCAAATAAGAAAATAGATGAATATTTGTTTAAGGTTTCTCAAGCAGGTTACAATCAATTGATAAAAAGAAAATTAAAGGCAAATGGTGTCAAAGATTGGGAAAACTTTTCTTCTCATAACATTAGAAAAACACACGGAATGTATCTTAAAGCTCTTGGAATAGACATTGCAGAGATATGCACGAGATTAGGACACGATTACAATACTTACATTCAACATTATGGAAGTGCAGATGTCTTTTCAGAAAAAGACATGAGGGCAATAAGAGAACTACTTGGAGATTTGTATTTCCGACAAAGGAGATATTAAATAAAAAATAACACTTAACTATAAACAAAATACAAACAATTATAAAGGGTAAAATCTAAATAAGTTTAGGATTACCTATAATAATAAACATAAGAGGATAAAAAGATGATACTTGAAATGATAAAACCTTATATAGAAATAATACCAATGATTTTAATAACAACTTTTGTTTATACTACAATATGTTTTTTCATCGACGATTACTTTCAAAGAAAAGAGGAGAAAAGATTAGATGGCTGATATAATTACACAAGGAAAAGAACTTGTAGGTATTGGTTCTGGAGGAGGTGTTGATGGAACTATTGTTTTAATCTTTGTTGTTAGTGCTTTAATCTTTATGGGTATTTGTGCTTTTGGAACTTGGTTCTTTATTAGATGGTGGCAGTATAAATATAGAATTGTAATCTTTCAAAGAATTAATGGTCAATTTCAAGAAACAACGAGGAAGAAAGCAAGAATAGTTCCTGTGGGAAAAGGTGGAGACCAAGCAATACTTTTAAACAGACCACAGAAAATACTTCCAATGCCTTCAATTCAAAGTGGTAAAAATACATTTAATTATTTTGTATCAGATGATGGGGAATGGATTAATTTTTCTTTTGGAGATTTTGACGAGGATAGAAGAAAAGTTGGTTCACAATTTTTAGATAAGGAAATGAGATACGCAAGAACTTCTCTTCAACATATGGGAGAAGAAAGATATGACACAAAAGGTTTCTGGGAAAAATATGGAGGGATGGTTGCTTATGCTGTTCTTATATTAGTAACTTGTATTGGGTTATGGCTTATCGTCGACAAAATGGTTGAATTTCACAGCATATCAAGTCAAGTTATGGAAACAGGAAAACAAGTTTTAGAAAAAGCAAACCAAATTTTAGGTAATGTAGATTCAATTAATTCTGGAGGTTCTGGATTAATACCAGCAAGTTAAATGGGTGTAGGAACAACTTTAGTTGCAGGAATATTCTTTGGAACATTATTTGGAATTTCTATTATGATTGTATATTTCTTTTTTAAAACCAAGCTACAAAATAGAAGGGCTTTAAAAAAGAATCCCAACATTGTTGAGGAAATAAAATTAAATAAAAAAAAATCAAAGGAGATTTTAAATGAGAAAGAAGGAAGAATCAACAGAAGTAGAGGAAGAAGCAGAAGAAACAATGGATTTACAGAAAATCCAAAAGGAAAATCAGATGTTGAAACGACAAATAGAGGCACTTCAAACAAGAAGATTACTCCAGAACGACGAGGGGGAATATCGATATCAACACCTAGCTTTACTCTCAGAGATTAAAGATGCTTTAAAAGAATTAGAATAAAATGATTTATGAGTGGGTAAAAAAAAACTCATGGTGGTTAGGGTTGCTCTTGATTGGTGTCGCAATAGTCTTGCTTATATATATAGCACTTACAGTTCCAAGTGAGTGTCATAGTTGTATGAGTAATCCTATTTATTACTATGAAAGGATAAAAGATACTACTTGTTTTTGTGAGAATATGCAATTTAGTTTAGGATAAACTGCTTTTTTTGGCTTATATTAATAGAATACTTATTTTTTTACCCTCCAGCATCATCAGAAAAAATGTTACTACTATGCCCTAATATAAATATTGGTTTTTCATTAGGCGTTTTGCGGACATATGTTACTTATTTGTGCATTAGAAATCTTCATTCCAATTTCTTCAGTTAATTTTTCCATTTTTCTCACAGATAATCCCTTATCTTTCTTTATAAATAATAATAATTTATTCCTTTGTTCCATAAATTTATCCCTTTTTTCTTTTTCTGTGCTTTGATTAATACTCAATATTGCTTCATCTTTTTTCTTTTCATATTGTTCCATCTGTTCAGTGGTAAATATTTTTTTAGAAGCAATTACAAAAGAACCGTGAAAGTCAGAGTGTCTTGCATAGGTTTTAATTTTTTTTCTTTTCCAATCCTGATATAACATTTCCTTTTTCTTTTTAGTGTAATAACAGAATCTTCCTTTTTGTAAATTGTTTCTTGAATAGATATGAATTAATGCAATACTTCTTTCTTCCACTAGGTATTGATTTAATTTATAAAACTTTGGAATGCAAATTATTATAAAATGTCTTTTCTTTCGTGCCATCATAACTAATTGTAAGAATTTTTGGTTAGATTTATTCCACCATTGAGTTGTCAATAAATTCAATGCTCCTTCGTCAATATGAATTATTTGGTCTTTAGTTTTAGATGCAAATTTTATTGCATCATCTATTTTAAAGAATATATTATCTATTCCATAAGGTCTACCTGTTTCGTAAGAAACATAATAACAATCTCCAAAACACAATTCTGTTTTACCTTGCCCTTCATCTCCATCAACAATAATTATATTATCATCAGTTCCAGAACCTGTCATTCTTTTAATCATCAAATCAAGTTTCTGTTTTCTTTTATTATCTAAGTAGTATTTCTTATCAGTTACAATTACCATTTTCTTTTTAGGGTTTATACCAAGTGGGGTTTATACCGTTTATAATCCATCTAGTTCATAATTTTTATCTGGATTATATCCGTGTGCATCCAATAAACCTCTAACTTTAAGGTTTAGAGTATGTATTTTTTTTCTTAATTTTTTCCAATTATCATTATCTAAAATTGCTTTTCTTCCAGTAGGATGATTGCTTTGTTGGTAAGGAGGTTCATCTTCCATTAAATTATCTATATCTTCTAATAAATTATTTATTTCTTCTCTTTCCTCGTCGGTACATTTTGAATGAACTTCTGCATATAAATTTCTAATTATAGAAACAAGTAAGTTATAATTATAATCTCCAAAAGCAAGATTAGGAGAAAGTGGATTAACAAACAACTCATTTATTTGGTCTTGCAGTTTATGAATACGAATCATCTTAAACTGCAATTCATTAAACTCACTAATTCTTATATCTTCTGGCATTTTTTACCTCTTAATTATTCTAAAACATAAACATTTATAAAGTTAACTATGTTAACATTGTTAACACAAATGAAACACAAATTTTTAATCCTACTATTAGGGGTGTTAGTTGTATTAGGAAGTATACTATATTTTAATAGTTATTCAAATGAATTTATTGTCGATGAAACTAATTGTCAAGAGGATATAAATTCTTTAGTTTTCTTAAAGCAATTTGCTTATGATGACATGAGTGTTGAAGAAAAAAACTCTTTTAATCTCAATGCTTATTCAGTAATTAAAAGATGTGATAACATTCTTGATTAATGGTAAGTGAATATATCAGAAATTTAATTTTAAACAATCCAGGAATATCCGAATCAGACAAGGCACAATATTTACCAACAAGTTCTTCAAGTAGTTCTGGTGGAGGAGGAGGTGGTTCTTCTTCATCAAGTTTATCCAATGTTCCAGATGTTTTGGGAGGAACACAATCCACAACTCCAGTGTTTGTTCCAGAGAGTTCTTCTTCTGGTGGAGGAGGAGGTGGTTCTTCTTCTGGTGGAGGAGGAGGTGGTTCTTCTTCATCAAGTTTATCCAATGTTCCAGATGTTTTGGGAGGAACACAATCCACAACTCCATCATTTTTACCAACTTCTCCGACGACAACTTCTTCAGAAAGTTCTTCATCAAACTATTATTCAACTCCTTCTCAACAATACCAACAAACTTCACAATTCACAGGAAAGGTTAAAGAAAGTTTTAAAGGAACACCTCAACAAGAAACTTTTTATTCTCAAGGAAAAGAAACAGGGAGAATAAAATATGATAAAGGAGTTGCTTATGCACAAGTAACAACTCCTTCCAGATTTAAATTTAATCAGACAAGGGGAGATACTTTCACAAAGAAAACTTATGAATTAAGTGACGAAGGCATTTCCTATAATGAAGAATCTTATATGATTGATAAAGAAATTTCAAAACCAACTTTGTCGACGAGAGAAGAAATATTTGCAGAAGGAAGTAGGGGAGTTTTTTTAACAGCAAAAGAAATGAAAGAAATGAATATCACAACTTCAATTTTAGAAGGAGGAACTCAATCAGCATCACAAAAGACAATAAACTTTGTAGAATATTTAATTGGAAAAGAAGTTGGTTCTTCAAAAACAGGTTACATTCCTTTAAAGAGTTCTAACCAAAATATTTTAAAAAGTTCAGGTGCAACTTACACTAAATTAAAACAAGATTTCTCTACAAAATATCCAAAGACTTCAAAATTAATTAGTGGTGAATATACAAATATAGAAAAAATGACAGGAACAAAATTACAAACAGGATATGTTCCAATAACTCCAATAACAACAGGAATACCAAATATTAAATTTTTAGGAGTTTCTCAAAGATTAAAAGATAAAAAATATTTTACTACGATAAAATTTGAAGAAACATTAACAAAACAAAAAGGAATTGCACAATCAGTTTCTCAAGTAAAGAATTTAGAAAAAGATATACAATTAACAAGAACAATTACAAGAGGTGCAACATTCAAAAAAGGAATTAAGTTTCCATCTTCTAAATTTACAATAAAATCTCCAATACAATTTTCAGGAAAGCAACAAAGTATTTCACAAGTAATAAAAAAACCAATAAAAATAAATGAACTTAAGGGTATAAATATTCTTAAAAATACTAAAGTTACAGAAGAAAATTCATTAGGAATTGTAAAAATAGCAAAAGGGAAAAAAATCACAAGTGATAAATATTTAGGAGTTGGGCAATCAATAAATAAAAAAGGGTTATCATTTGTTCGTGCAGTTTCATATTCTCCAAAAACAAAGTATGCAAAAAGTTCTGGAATAATAAAAGAATTAAAACAAGCAAGATTTGGAAGTTATTTTAGTTCTGGAACTAAATTAAAATATGATACGGGAACAAAGGCAGTATCAGATACTAAACAAATAATAAGTAGATCCTTGACAAAACAAACTCCAAAAAAAGCAACAGCATCTTCTATATTCTCAATAAAAAATCCATCACCAACAACGGTTATAAAAGTTATAAATAAACAAACTCCTTCTTTAAAAGTTAAGCAACAACAAACATTATTGTTAAAAGTTAAGCAACAACAAATTCCATTAACTAAAATAAAAACAAAACAATTAAGTTCAAGTAAGTTAAAACAAAACACAAAACAACTTCTTAAAGAAACTTCTTTAACAAAACAACAACAAGTTAATATAAATAAATTAATACCAATACAAAAACAAATAACAAAAGTTAGACAAATACCTATTCTAAAAACAAATTACTTCTTTAGAGGTTATTATTCTTATATTCCTAAATTTTCAATTACAAAAACCCCTCTTTCAATTAAATACAAAGAAATAAAACCAATAAAAAATAATGAAAGAAATTTATTAAAGTCATCAGACATAAAAGTTATTTCACAAGGTTTTACTTCAAAAGCACTTGGACTAAAAAAATTGAGGGTTGTTTAATTAAATTATAGGAGGAATATAAATGGGAGAAACAGAAAAACTAAAGAAACAAATTGAAGAACTTGAAAGAAAAGAAAAAGCAAAAAAAGAAGTTTTAGATGCAATGAGAAAAAGGAATATAGAAAGAGCACAACTTAAAAAAAAGTTGTGGGCATTAAAGCATAAGAAAACTTCTAAAGTTCTAAAAGGAATTTCAAAAACAGGTTCAGTTGCTGGAAAAGTTCTTGGAGAATTAGGTAATCAAATGACACAATCTTCTCAACAACCAAAAAGAGTTGTAAGAAGAACTTCAAGAGTTTCAAGAGCAAGAAGAAAACCAGTTAAAAGAAGGGTTGTAAGAAGAACTTCAAGAGTTTCAAGAGCAAGAAGAAAACCAGTTAAAAGACAAATATCTGATATAGACTTTTATATGAATATGTAAAATGGACATACCATACCAAGAAGCAATGTATCCAAATAGAAAAGAATATGCAGACGAACCTATTTACAATGCTCCTACATTTTTTAAGAATGAAGAACAAGATAATTTGATTAGGTGGCAGTTGGATATTCACGAAGAGTTAGAGAGAATTGAACATCTATTAAGAAAACATATTCCAAAAACAGACAAGAAAGGAAAGGTTTATTTTGTTGCACCTCCAGAAGAAATGCAAATATTCAATGAAACAGGAATAAACGAAGTTCTTAATCTTCTTGCTTGGTATTTAAATAAAAATATATTGTTATCTAATTTTAAAGAAGATGAAATAAAAATTAGGTGTTTGCAGTTTCATAATTATTTAACAGACTTTATATTCAATAACTATCAAAGATTTGGTTTAGATACTAAAGAAAAAATAAAACATTTCCCTATGATTGTAATGAACTTAACTAATACAGTTGAAGCATCTTATAATAGAGCATTGAATGGAGGAGAAAGAAGTTCATTAAGAACAGCAAGAAGTGTTATTCAAAATGAACCTCTTGGAATGTATGGAGGAATGGGAGGAGGTTATGGTTCAGGAATGATGCAACAACAAAAAAGATTTTCATTATTTAAACCTACAACTTGGGTAAAATGAAAAAACAAATATTATTTTTATTTTCAATACTTTTATTTAGTTTAACTCTTATTTCTGCTGTTCCACCTGTTACAATAACACAACAATTTGCATCAGGTTATATTATTGAAGATTCTCCACAAACTTATTTAAAAGAAAACCAAGATTATGTGGTGAATTTTTTTGTTTATAATATTTCTAATGGTGTTGTTATAGATAATTCCTCGTCGAGTTGTGTTTTTTATCTTGCAAATTCTTCTGGAGGTGTATTAACTTTTGGGGATGCAACTTATGATACAACTAATAAATATTGGAGTTATAATATTGGAGAGAATAATTTTTCAATAGGAGATTATTTTTATGGTATTAAATGTCAAGATACAGATTTAGGTGGTGCAATAGTTGGGAGATGGGAAGTTACACCAAGTGGGTTTAATCCTTCAATACCTCAAGCAATGATGTATGGAATTATTTTATTTATTCTATTAACTTTATTTATTGGAAGTTTCATTTGGTTTAATAATATTGAATGGGGAAATTATACAAACAGCGAGGGAGTTATTGTTGAAGTTACAAGAAATAGAACAAAGAAAACAGCATTATTTTTTGTGTCATATATCTTAATGCTTTCATTATTGTTTGTTGGTAAAAGTATGGCTTTGAATTTTATGTTGATAGATGATACTTCATTCTTCTTTGATACTTTCTTTATGATATTATTGGTTTCAATAGCACCAGTTACAATAGCAGTTGCTTCAATAATAATACTAACAACAATAGCAGATACTAAATTACAAGAAGCAATCTTTAGAGGGTTAGAAATTAGAAAATGAAAGTAAGAGATAAAAGACAAAGAATAGATGCAGATTTAGATAAACTTATGAGAGAAATACAAATTGCGAAAGCAAAGGAAGGAAAGATGCTTTCATTAAGAAGAGTTAGTAAAGGAATTTCAAGAATGCCTGGATTAAAAGAAGCATTACTAAAAGCAAAATGGGAGGAGGAAAATTTAAGATGAATAAAAAAGGTTCTGTAATGGATGGTATTGTTTGGATAATAATTGGATTTGTAACTTTATTTGTGTTCGCAGGTCTTTATTATTTTCATACACAAGTTTATGCTGGGTTAAGTTCTGTTGGAAGTGTTGGAAATATAAATATAACTAACATAACAGAAACAGTATTTGAACCAGTAACAAAAGATATGCTTAATGGATTGAATATACTTGCATTTATTATTTTAGGTGGAGGAGCATTTAGTATATTGGTTCATAACTTTTTAGTTCGACAACATCCAGCATTTTTTATTGTTTATATCTTGATGACAATACTTGCAATTATAGTTAGTGTTTATATAAGTAATCAATATATGGATTTATTAAGTAATGAGGTAATAGGTTCAACATTATCTGGATTTACGATGGGTAATTTCATTATGCAATATTTACCTTATTGGAGTGCAGTGATTGGAATACTTGGAGCAGTATTTTTATTTATAGGTTCATTAAGAGATAGAGAAATTTCAGGAGGAATTATGTAAAATGTTAAAAAAACAGCGACGACAAAAAAATAATACGCATTTTAAAGCAACACAATCAACGAAAAATATTTTTTTGATGTTTGGTATAGGTCTTTTTATGTTTATTTTCCTAGTTGGAACAATAAGTGCATTTGAATTTGACAATGTATTAGAATATTCAAAAGGAGATTTAAGAGTTGATTTTCAAAATGCTTTTGGATTGGGTAGTTATTTAGGAACAGCAGAATTAAAAAGTCATCCATCTGTTGATTATGTTTTACCAGTTGGTTATGGAAAAGAAGAAGTTGTTATGTATTATGATTTTTATGATTGGAAAGATATTTACAAAGAAGGTTTAGGTGAAGTTTATTTTACAGATAAGAGAACAGGAAAAGAAATTGAAAAAGATTATTCTTTTGTTTATTGGGGAACAGAAGATTATGAAATTCCTACATACTCTTGCAAAGATGAATTAAATAAAAATGGAACTATTACAAATAATTGTGTTAAAAATGGAACTGAAATAAAAACAAGAGAAACATGGTTGCCTTATAATTTAAAAGAAATTCCAACAAAGAATATAAGAATTGGTTTAAAAACTTATGTAGAAAGAAATGATTATATAGATGCAGTATGGACTATTGCAGGAAAAGAAGTAAAAAAACACGCATCATGGAATGCGAGTAACGAAGTCGGATTGGTTGCTTATTATGATTTAAATGAGGAGAGTGGAACAACAGCAGATGATTACATGGAAAGATATGATGGCACAACAAGTGGTGCAACAGTTAATCAAACAGGGAAAATTAAAAAGGCATATAGTTTTGATGGAACAAACGATTATGTTGATTTAGGAAATATACCTTGTAATTCAAGTATGTCTATTAGTGTTTGGGTTTATATGGATGATATGAATAATAATCAAGTTATAATAGGAAAATCAAAAACAAGTTCTCATATTTGGAGATTAGGTTTTACTTCGGCAGTTGTTAGTTTTGATGTAGGGAGTTTTGATAAAGTTTCTTCTACGGTTGGATTAAATGCAGGGGAATGGTATCATGTAGTAGGAACTTTTGATGGAGATATTGCTTTTCTTTATGTAAATGGCGAGTTAAATAATACAAGAGATGTCATTACAACAATTCCATCAAGTTCTAATAAAGTAACTATTGGGGCAAACGACCCTTTTGATGCATGGACAGATTATCTTGCAGGAGATATTGATGAGGTAGGAATTTGGGATAGAAATTTATCAGCAAGTGAAGTTTCTGATTTATGGAATGATGGAAGTGGAATAAGTCCAACAGCAAGTGTAGATAATTCTCCAAACATAACTTTAAACTCTCCAGAGGATTATTATAATTCAACTAATCCAAATGTTGTTTTTAATTGTACACCAACAGATGATATTAATGTAGATGAAGTTTATTTGTATTTGAATGGTGCTTTAAATGATACAGAAAGTTCTCCAACAAACAATACAGCGACGACATTTAGTGTAACTTTAAATGCAAGTAATATATATCAGAATTGGACTTGTGGAGTTTGTGATAATTCAAGTCAATGTACAAATGGAAGTATTAGGTATTTGAATATAAGTGAATCACCAGACAACTATCCGTCAGTAACACTTAGTGAACCTGTTGATTATTATAATACTACAAATAGCAGTATAGGATTAAGTTGTAAAGCAAGTGATGATTTAGTTTTAGATACAACAAGAGTAATTTTCAATGGTGGAGAAGAACATGTAAACAATACTCCTATTAATGATAGTTATATGAATGTGTCAGTGACACTCAGTGAAGGATTAAATAATTGGACTTGTGAAGCATGTGATAATTCTTCTCAATGTACAAATGCAAGTTTAAGATATCTTACTTTAGATACTCAAAATCCTACATTAGAAGTTAACTTACAAGAATCAATAATTTATAATTATGGGGATAATGTAACATTGAATTATACAATTACTGATGATTTACTAAACACTTGTTGGTATCAATACAATAATACTAATACAACTTTTAATTGTGAAAGTGGAGTAAATGGACAAGTCGAGATTTCTACAGTTCAAGGATATACCGAAGTGGTTGTTTATGTAAATGATAGTGTAGGACATTTAAATTATTCAGAATTAAATTTTAGTTTTGATAGTACACCTCCAACATTAAATATAATCTTCCCATTAAATAATACAACTTATTATATAGATTACACAAATGAAACAATAACAGATATAGATTTAAATTGGACTACTACCGACGAGAATTTAGATACTTGTTGGTATTTTAATGGAACAGGAAACACGACAATAAATTGTGGGGAAGAAAATACTACACTAACATTATCTCTTGGAACTTATACATTTAAAGTTTATGCAAATGATACTCTTGGAAATTTTGCAGAAGAAAGTTCAACTGTTATTTGGGATTACACTCTTTTAGAAAACTCAATAACTTATAATGAAGATGTGGTTGAATTATCACAAGAATCTTATGTTTTAAATGTTTCTTATAATCCTTCAAGATGGACTTCAATAAAAAGTACTCTTGTTTATGATAATACTAATTATTCAACTACGATTACAGGTTCAGGAATTAATAAAATATTTACAACAACTTTTAGTGTTCCAGCAGTTGATGAAGAAACAAATAAAACATTTAATTATATAATTAGACTTACAAATTCAACTGGAGAATATTTTTACAACACAACTTCTTATTCTCAAAGCGTGGGAAATATTGGAATAGATAATTGTTTAAATTATACAACAAAACTTTATAACTTGACATTGAGAGATGAAAAAACCCAAGAATTATTAAATGGAGATATAGAAGTTTCAGTAATAATATATGGTATTGACAACGAGGAAAACCAAATAACTTATTCAACATTATTTGAAGATGTAAATAATTCTGAAGTGTGTTTAGATACAAACTTAACTGAAAATAATTTATATCTTAATACAATGATAAAATATTCTGCAACAGACTTTCAAAAAGAATATTATAATATTCAGAAGTATTTATTAAATTCATCGTCTGTAACTCAAGATTTGACTTTATATGATTTAAATTCTACAAGTGCAACAGTATTTGATATTTTATATAAAGGTTCAAATTTCCTTCCAGTTGAAGATGCAATAATAATTATAACAAAAAAATTTGTTGCAGAAGGAGTTTTTAAAACAGTTGAAATTCCTATAACAGATATTGATGGAAAAACAACAGCATCTTTAGAAAAAGATAATGAAATTTATACATTTAATGTTTATAAATATGGAGAGTTCTTGGCTTCATTTCAAAATGTAATTCCTGTTTGTAATAATGAATTAACTGGAGATTGTGAAATTAATTTAAATGCAGTTTCATCTCCAACACAAGTTGAGGATTTTGAAACTTTAGATGATTTAACTTACCAAATTAGTTGGGATGAAGAAACAAAAATTATTGACTTAACCTATTCAATTCCAACTGGAGAAGAAAGTGATATTAATTTATTGGTCTATAAATTTGATTCTTATAGTAATGATACAATTTGTGATGTATCTGTTTCTTCTGCATCAGGTTCATTGAATTGTGTTATTCCAGATAGTTATACAAACCAAACAGCAATAATAAATATTTATAAAAATGGTGTTTTCATAAACACTTATTCAGTTACAATAGAAAAAAATCCTATTGACTTCTTTGGATATACAGGATTATTTTTAGGATTAATAATAATGATTACTATTCCTTTAATGTTTATAACTTCATTAATAGGTGTTGTAATAGGAATGATGATTGGAGTAATTATGTTAAGTTTATTATTCTTATCAAATGGAGCAAATATTTATTCAGTTACTGGAGGAATAATCTGGTTTATAATTGCAGGAATAATTCTTATTTGGAAACTAAACAACACGGAGAGAAGAGGATGAATTTTAAAAATTTAGCAATTAGTTTTATGGTCTTTGCATTATTTACTATTGCATTAATTAGCTTTGGAGTTAATTTCGGAACAGAAAATGATGCAGTAATATTAATAACAGATAATAATTCTCCTATGAAAACAATTTATACTGGGGTTAATGATACTATTTCAAATTATAATAGTCAAGGAATATATAAAGAAGCAAATGATTCATTTAATTCCTTTAATGATAATTCAGGAACAGGAGGTATCTTAGGTTCAATTACTGAATTTTTTATAAAAGGTATTTTAACAGTAGGTAAGGGAATAATGGGAATTGCAAATGGAATATTCAATGTAACTTTTGCACCAATACTTAAAGCATTAGGAATACCGAATGGAATAGGAATGGTAATAGGTGCAATTATAAGTTCAATATTATTATTTTCAGTAGTATTAATGGCTTGGAGGTTATATAGATCAGGAGAATAAGATGGTTTATGAAACATTAGATTCAATAAATACCAGTGAAGGTTTGCATACTTTGTACACTTATGCAAATAGTACTGTTCCAATATTAACACCTTTGATTTTATTTGGATTATTTTTAATAGTTATGATGGTAAGTTATTTCTCTTCAATGAGGTTAAGAGGAGATGCAAATTTCTCTTCTTCATTTGCAGTGGCTGGTTTCTTTATTGCAGTTATAGGAACTTTTATGAGTTTTATTCCGGGTATAATTGGATTGGGAATATTAGTAACTTGTTATGGGGTTGCTCTAATTGGTTTCTTATGGTTAATAATAGATAAGAACAGGTAGTGTTAACATTGTTACCATTGGTTTTTAAATAATAAAACTTTAATGTTAATACTATAAAAGATAGGTTACTTATCTAGATAATTAAATTTAAACAGGAGGTAATAAATGGAAAGCATTTTAGAAAGAAAGAAAGGACAACTTGGGATGGATGTTGCAAAGAGTTTTATGCTTGGCTTAATGACACTATTGGTTATTGGTGTTACAGTTCTTATAGTACTTAACTCACTTGGAGAAACATCTGTTATTTCAGGTGATGCAGATGCAACAGCAGTTATTGGTAATGGTTCAGAAGGGATTACTGATTTCTTCAGTAACACTACAACTTGGTTAGCATTGTTAGGAGTAGTTGTAATTATCTTGATAATTGCGATTGTTATTTCAGTTGTTAATAGATTTGGTGGAGGAAGAACAACAGTTTAAGGTTCTTCCTTTTTCATTTTTTAAAAAATGAAACAATCAAATAAGAAAGGACAACTTGGTTAGCATTGTTAGGAGTAGTTGTAATTATCTTGATAATTGCGATTGTTATTTCAGTTGTTAATAGATTTGGTGGAGGAAGAAGAATCTAATTTAACTTTTAACCCCAATTTAATTTTAGTGGGGTTCCATATTCACTCACTTATCACAGAGTGAAATCACCTCTTTTCCCTTATTCGTGAGGTTTGGTTTAAGAGTTCTAGAAAGGATAGAACTAAACACCACGAGTAAGGTTTAATTTTATGTTAAATTCGCATTTTTACCCTTTAAATTTCGATTATTTTCAAATCTTTATGATAATACCTATTTTTGTAATAACTTAACATCTGGTGAGCTGTTTGTATTAATCTAAATTTTTCTAAGATATTATTTTCTTCATCAACTATTGCATACTTTTCTGTTGCGTTTGTGTTTTTACTTAATTTTAATGGATTTTTTGTCATTTTTTATTTTTCCACTGGAAATGAAGGTGTATTTTTTCTAATTCCCTTAGTAAATTGTTAGGGTTGTAAGGAGTTCACCCCAAAATGACTCTATAGCCAACTCTCGCGACATCCCTATAGGGTCTATTTTTCCTAACAGTCCTTACAACCCTTACATTTTCCCTTTGAATTTAACTCCTATCCAAAACCAATCATAATAATTATCCATAATTTTATGCCTTTCTTCAATTACTCCATACATATCTTGAAGTGCCTTTTTTATCACATAATCCGATTTAGAACCAACTTTATTTTCTCTACAATATTGTGAATATTTTTTTCTTAAATCTTTTTTATGAATCTTTCCTTCATAATCTTCTTCAATATTTTCATAACAAAAAGCAATAAAACTATTACTTTTCCTCACCCAAGTATTTTTTATTTCATCAGATCCTTTTGTAGAACTAAAATTTTTATTATTTCTTAATCTTTCTAAACCCAATAATGCCTGATTAAGAAAACCTGACATTTCTTCTGAAGTTGAAATTTCATTTATTATATTTGGATTTCTAATCTTTAAATTTGTTTTATCTTCAGATTCATCATATTCCTCTTGTGTAATAAAAGTGTAAGGAAATTCTAATAAAACCCATCTATCCCAGAAACCTTTTGTTAAATCATAAACCATTGGAAGTTCATTACATGCAAAAATAAATTTAGAATAATTCTCAAAATTAATATTCCTTTGAAATTTTCTCTTTCCAGAAACCAAATCCCTTCCTGTTAAACTTTTAAACATAGAAGTATCTTTTAAATCTTGATTCCCTACATCTCCTGCAAGATTAAACATCTTTCCAAATAATTCAGATATAGAAAAACTTTCTGATTGCAAATCAGATAAAGGAATTGAACAGCAATTATCAATACCAACTAATCTTTTTAATAATTCAATACTCTTTCCTTTTCCATTTCTACCATCACCAACCATCATACACGCCTTTTCAATAAAATATTCTTTTATTAATCCAAAACCAGCAAGTTCATAAAAAACTTTTATATCTTCTTCATCCTTTAAGACATCTTTCAAAAACTCTTCTATCTTCGGACATTTTGAATTTAAATCAAACTTAACAGGAAATTTATTAAAGAATATTTTTTCTTTATCAAAAGGTTTTAATTCTAATGTTTCTAAGTTTAAGATTCCATTTTCTAAAGGAACTTCATTTATATACCTTGTTTTAAAAAAGTCATTAATATCTATAAAAGTATCTGGTTCAATTTTTTCTATAACTTTACTAAAAATAAATTGCGAATAAAAAGAACTTAATAAATTTCTTAATAATATTTTAATCTCGCTTTTTCCATTTGGAATATAAACACCTTCTTTATAAACCCACATTTCAGATTTTAAATCATCTTTAATTGTATAAATATTTAATCTTGAAAGAACATAGTTTCTTAATAGTTCAGATGCTTTTCCCCATTCTTTATTTTTTCCTGATATTAATTCAACAAATTCCCATTTAATATCTTCATCATAATCAGTCAATTCTTCATTTTCTCTAAAATCTAAATTCTCAAGGATTAAATATTCTTTTATATTTTCTAACCATATCCTTTTAGATTGTTTATCAAAAGGTTTTTTTGTATAATAACTAATCCATTCATTTATTATTTTTTCAATATCAACCCCTTGATATTTTTTCTTCAATTCTTTTTCATTTTTTATTGCTAAATTCATTTATCCTCTTTTCTAAACCATTTAATTCATTTGCTATAATTATTCCAATGGATTCTTTTTTATCAAAACCTTTTTTTTCAAGAAGTTTAATTGTTTCAATAATTTCATAAATCATATAATTCCCCCATTTTTTATTTTTGTTGATTCAGAAAATTTATCATAAATATCTCCGTATAAATGAAGGAATTGTTTTTTAGAATATTTTTGGAAATTAAGATAAGTTTTTTTAAAGGGATAATAACCAAAAGGGTTTTTTTCTCCTTTTTCATATATAAAATTTTTTTTAATAATAAATGTTCCAAAATCTATAAAAATTGGTTTTTTTGCAAATCTTATTATAGATGGAATCCATTTACATAAAGCAAGTTTTGTTTTAGGATATATATTCTTCCCAAAGGTTTTTCCATCTAAAACCCAAATCATATTATCATAAAATTCTTCTCTTATTTTGATATTTTCAGAAGAAATAGGACTATGTTGTAATTCAATAACTAATCCTGTTTTTGTTTTTATATCTGCAATGTGTTTTTTGAAAACACAATCTGCACAATTTTTATGGTTACAAGGAAAATGCCCTGCACCATGAATTGGTGCTGTTCCTAATTTATTAGAATAACAATATTCTGAAACACATTTTTTAATAATAACTTCTTGTTGTTTTTTTGGAAATAAATTCTTCCAATTTAAATGCCACGCCGATTCGGGTTCATACCAATCATCACAATCTGTTCCTGATTTATGAGCCCAATGCCAAATTTTTATTTTTCCACATTTTGCAATTAATTCTTCATTACAAATAGGACATAATGCTTTTTGTTTTGGTTGTGCCTTAATCTTTTCACTATTCTTTATTGCCCAAATCATTCTCCCACCTCCACAATAAAAGATATTACATCAACGGAAATATCTACAAACTTTCCATTTTTATCTTTAATAGAAATGTCTTTATTATTAACACTTAAAACTTTTCCAAGATAAAAATAACCATTCTTTAATTCAACCTTAACATACTTCCCTAAATACTTACTTAATTCCATTGTCATACTTCAAAACACAACTTTTATTTATATTTTCGTAACTACTTTTTAATTAAGATTAACTATAAAAACTTATATTCTATAAAACCTAAACATTTATAAACTATAAAAATATAGATTATTATGGAAAAAACAGAACAAACAAAATCAATTCAAGTGAGTGAAAAAACCCATCAAGAATTAATGCTTTTCAAGATTAAAAGCAAAGCAAGAAACCTTGAGGAAGTTATGCAAATAGTAATTAAAAAATTAAAGGAGGAACTCAAAAATGAAAAAAGTAATTAACTTTTTGAAGAGGTTGTTTGGTAGACACTACATTGACTTAAAAGTCGCCAAACAATTAAATGACAAGGGTATATCCCTTGTCTATTAATTTTCAAATGAAAAATTGTGATATATGTAAAAAGGTAATTGTCGAGGGTAGAGATGTTTGTGAGGATTGTATTATTAATAATCTTTCATCGAAAGATACAATTAAATTAAATGGAGGTTCAAATGGAAAATAATAAAGTTATTGATGACTTTTCAGATGCAGACAAAGTTTCTTCTGATATGAACTTTTGGGATTATAAAGGACAACCACAGATAATTGGTGTTTTCAAGGAATTTGTAAAAGATTCTTATGGTGAACACGTAGTTATTGAAACAGAAGAAAAAGAAATCCATCTTCCAAATTTGACTACTCTTAATGGTAAGTTAAAAAGAGCAGAAATGGGAAACAAGGTAAAAATTATTAATCTTGGGGAAAAGAAATCAGATAAAACAGGAAGAATGTATTACGATTTTGATATTTATATCAAAAAAGTCGAATAAATTATTATTACTCCTCTTCGGAGGAGTTTATAGTCAACACAGCAGGACGAGGAGGTGTTGATAGGGTTATTGTCACCACTTTTCCCCTTTTCACTCCGTTGAGTCCTGCACACACACTCAAACAGCGAGGGAGAGGTTAAAGTTTGGGATTATTAAGGGGAAACACTCCTCTTTTCATCCTCTAACCCTCGCACTAAATAAAAATGAAAATACAAGAATTTGAAACATATCCTTATGAAGAAAAAACCTACAACATAAAAATAGAATTAGAAGAAGATTTAAACACTTTTGAAATTGCCAAATGTTTTGAAAAACAATATCCAAAATTAAAATGTGTAATTACAAATTTAAGAATTAAAGAAATTGTTGGTGAAATTGTAATTGTGGGATTGAGGTTGAAATAAAATGGATAAAATGAATATGACAATAGACATTGAAGATAAAAAAGCAAGAGAAGTAATTGATATGTTAGTTACTAAAATTGAAACAATGAACGAGAGAACAAAGAAACATACAAAAGATATTCAGGAATTGAGGAAAAGATTAATAATTCTTGAAAAAGAAAAAAAGAAAAAAATTGAAAACTTTGAAAAGAAATTAAGAGATAATTACTTTATTATGACTGAAGAAATGTTGGAGGATTTGAAATGAAAGATAAAAATCATATTGAGGAGCAGAATGGAGAGATTACATCTGGAGAAAACTCTTTAAACGAAACCAGCACCAAGTCTGCTCCTCTCTTAAAACAAATGCGAGAGTTGAAATAATGTTCCAATGGAAATCAAGGAGTTAAATATGTTAAATTTAATTAAATTAAAAGGAGAAAAGAAGAAATATGAGTTTTAAAAGTAACCTATGTTTCCAATGGAAAGTTCGTTTAATATATATTCCAAGATTTCATCCAAATTTAAATTTTCACTCCAACGCTAAAAAATGATAAAAACTAAATGGTCAGATTACGGGGAAAGCAGTTTAACATTACTTGCAGTTCATTGTGGAATGGATAAAGAAAGACCATCAATCCCATACGACCCAGTAGATTTTCAAAGATGTGTTCATTTAATAAAATGTTTAAATTTAAATTTAAATCAAGAAAGAAAATTATTACACACAACTATGAAAATATATCCAATATGGAAACCATTTGTTGAGAGTTGGGGAAGATTGATGGCATTATATATTGAGGAAAAAGATAATGAAACTGCTCCAAAACTTTATGACCATTTAAAGAAATGTAGGGGGAAACTATCGTGAAAATTAAAACTTCTTGGAATACTCGTTTAGTAATTCCATTCGCCTACGGCTCATTCCATCCGAATTTTGCTTCGCAAAACTCTACTAAACTAAATATTAAACG
>Ga0164313_10001048_pt1 | contig 23863 bp, 17 predicted proteins | sample GuaBasSedimGuay4_FD_113735 | JGI IMG/M metagenome (GOLD analysis project Ga0164313, IMG submission 113735) | Subseafloor sediment microbial communities from Guaymas Basin, Gulf of California, Mexico - Guay4, Core 4569-4, 0-3 cm | ecosystem: Environmental > Aquatic > Marine > Hydrothermal vents... | reverse complement strand
CGCGCCATCGGCGTCGAAGACCAGCTCGAGCGCCTCGCCGTCGGCCGGGCGCGCGAGGCGGCGCGGCGTGGGGTCCGGCAGGTTCCAGAGCCACGCGAAGTGCGGGCCCAGCGCGGCCACTCGCGCCGCGCCGGCATCCACGGCCACGAGCTCGAGCGCGCCAGCCTCGTCGGGCAGCTGCAGCGTTGGGGCTGCGTCGCCAGCGGCAGCGTCCGGTGAGCGGAGCCGAGCGGGCGCCTCGATCTCGTCGGCGTCCGCAGCGAGGCCCTCGTCGTCGGTGGACTCAGCCACAAGCGCAGATGGCCGCGCGAGCTGCGGCGCTCGCGCGCCCTGCGCCAGCGCCGCCACCAGCGTGCCGTCAGCGGAGCAGGCCAGGTCCTTCCCGGGGCGAGCCCGCGTGGGGAGGTGCTGCTCCAGCCCCGGCTCGAGCAGCAGCCGCCAGGCGTCGCTGCCCTCCGCGGATGAGTGGCTCAGCAGCTCGCGCCCGTCGGCGCTGAAGCGCAGGTCTTCGAGCTTGCGGCTGGATTCGGCCGGGATCGACAGCACGCTGTGCAGGTCCTGCGTGTCCAGCAGCTCGATGTCGCCGCGCGCGCTGGCCAGGGCCAGGTGCCGGCCGTCGGGGGAGCGACGCAGCAGTCCGCTGGCGCTGGCGGTGCGGAAGGGCAGTTCGCGGCGGGCCAGCACGCGCCCGCTGAGGTCCAGTCGCGCCAGCTCGTCCACGCGGCCGCCCGGTGGACGCAGCACGACGTGGATTTCGGGCTGCTGGCCGGGGCCGATGCAGGCGGCGTGCACCGGCGCGGGCGCCAGCAGCTCGGCCACGATGGGCGCGCCCGCGTCGCCGACGGGTAGGCGCAGCAGTTGCAGCTCAGCGGCCCCACCCGGAAGCAGCAGGTGCGAGTCGTCGGGCGACAGGGCCAACCAGTCATTCAGCGCGGTCGACGTGACCTGGTGCTGCACAAGACGTTGGGGGTCTAGGCCCCAGATGGCCCAGCCGTGGGGACCGGAAGGGTCGTTGCCCGGCGCGCCGACGCCCACGAAGAAGCGATCCCCGGGCAGAAAGGACACCTCCCAACGGCTGGTGGTCTTGGCGGCCTCGAGCGCTTCCGGGATGGCGTGCTGTTGCAGATGCACGACGTCGGCGCAGCGCCAGAGGCTGATGGCGTCCGAGCGCGGGATGATCAAGCGCGCGGCGTCCTCCGACAGCGCCACGCTGAACGAGTCGGAGAGCAGGAACATGCCGGGCATGTTCAGCAGCTCGTCGCCGCTGCGGGTGTCGAGCAGGCGCAGGCCCGCGGCGCTGAAGTCGGGCGCCACCCAGGTCAGGGCCAGGCGCGTGCCGTCGCGTGAGAAGCGGCCCGCGCCCAGGCTGCTGCGTTGGATCACGTGGTCGTGCCGAGCGTCGGGCGTGAGCAGCGCCGAGGTGGCCAGCTCGCGCAGCTGCAACAGGCTGGGCAGATCGTCGGGCAGGGGCGGCTGCAGCGCGGCGCGGGTGCGGGCGGCGGCGGTCAGCACGTCGAGCATCTCCCAGCGGCGGCCGAGGCTGCCCGCGAGCTGCAGCAGCTCGGCCTGCTCGGCGCCGCGCTTGACCAGCAGCGCCTCGGCCTCGCGGCGTGCGGCGGTCTCGCGCGCGGCGGTCTCGCGCAGCTCCCGCTGCTGCAGTTGGAGCTGCAGCACGAGCTCCTCGGAGCGCTGATGCGCGTCGCGCTCGGCGTCGGCCAGCTCGGCGAAGGCCAGGGCTGCCCAGAGGCTGGCGGCGAGGGTCACGAGCAGCACCAGCGCCAGCGACCCCAGCGCGGGGTGGCGCCAGGCCCAGCGTCGCAGGCGTCCCAGCGGGCTGGGCGGCTGGGCGTGTACAGGGCGCCCGCTGCGCACACGAGCCAGCTCCTCGGCCAGGGCCAGGGCGGTGGGATAGCGCTTGCCGGGGTCCTTCTCGAGCGCCGCGCCCAGCACCACGGCGAGATCGCGCGGGATGCCGCGCTCGAGCCGGCGCGGATCGGTGGGGTTCTCGTGGCGGATGCGTCGCGAGAGCTCGTCCAGGCCGGGGCCCTCGAACGGGCGCCGGCCGGTGAGCAGCTCGTACAGCAGCACGCCCAGGGCCCAGACGTCCACGCGGCGGTCGCTGCCGCCCTCGCCACGCAGCCGCTCGGGCGCCATGTAGGCGGTGGTGCCGAGCAGCTCGCCGCTGGCCGTGAGCGTCTCCAGCGCGCTGTCGTCGGAGCGCGCCAAGCCGAAGTCGAGCAGCACGGGCTCACCGCTCTCATGGATCATCACGTTGGCGGGTTTGACGTCGCGGTGCACCACGCCCGCTTCATGTGCGGCGTGCAGCGCGCGAGCCAGCTTCTCCACCAGGCCGACGTCATCACGCAGGCGATCACGGCGGCTGCGGGACTCGCGCTCCGGTCCGGCGGCGCTGCGTTCGGCCAGCACCTGCGCCAGGGACAGGCCGGGCACGTAGCGCATGGCGAGGTAGACCTGGCCCGTGTGTACGCCGGCTTCGTAGACCACGCCCAGGCCCGGGTGGTCGAGCCGCGCGATGGCCTCGACCTCGCGCTGCACCCGCGCGGGCAGGCCGTCCTCGGGCGCCAGTCCCGGCAGCAGCTTGAGCGCGACGGTGCGGCCGATGCGCTCGTCGATGGCGCGGTAGACCACGCCCTGTCCGCCGCGCCCGAGCGCTTCGAGCAGTCGGTAGGGGCCGAGCCGACGCAGCTCATCGGCGGGCTCCTGCTGCCCTCGGCGCAGGCGCGCCCACTCGCTCGCGATCAGCTGCTCGTGCCCGGGGTAGAGCGCCTGATAGGCCGCCAGCCCGCGCTCTTCGCCACGCCGGGCGTCCTCCACGCAGCGCGCGAGGAAGTCGAGGATGACGCGATCGATGACCGGATCAGAGGGCGGCATGGGGCGGGATCGCGGGATGGACGAGCCACTCGCTTCTGAGACCACGCTACACTGACCTTCCGGCTCTCCGCACGTGTCCCCCCCGCAGTGAGGCAGACCGAGATCGCGTCGCAGGATCACACGCCCCCCGCGCATGACCGCCCGGCCGCTCCGTCACCTTACGGCCCGGAGCGTGCATTGGACCGCGAGCGTGACGCTGACCAGGAGCGTGAGCCGGGCCGCCCCATCGACGGCGCCGTCGAGCGACTCTACTCCGACCTGCACGAGCTGGCCCGGCGGTACCTCACGCGCGAGCGCAGGTCGCACACGCTGCAGCCCACGGCCCTGGCCAACGAGGCCTACATTCGACTGCAGGAGCAGCAGCGCATCGATTGGGGAGACGCGGCCGAGTTCCTGGCGGCGGCGGGCGCGGCCATCCGCCGCATCCTGATCGACCACGCCCGGGGCAAGGCGACGGCCAAGCGCGGCGGGCAGTGGACGCGCCGTGACCTGGGCGAGCTGCCCGGCGAGCTCGACCCCGACGTCGACCTGATCGACCTCGACGCGGCCCTCGACGGCCTGGCGGCCGTGAGCGATCGGCAGGCGCGTCTGGTGGAGCTGCGCTTCTTCTGCGGGCTGAGCCGTGATGAGGCGGCCCAGGTCATGAGCATCTCGCCGCGCACCGCCGACTCGGAGTGGCACGTGGCGCGCAGCTGGTTGGCCGCCCGGCTGCGGCGCGCGCGCTGAGTTGGACGAGCGCGAGCTCCACCAGCGCGCGGGGGAGCTGTTTCTGGAGGCGCTGCGCATTCCGCCCGAGGGGCGTGAGGCCTGGGTCGAGCAGGCCGCCGGCGGTGACCAGCCTCTGGCGGGAGCCGTGCGCGACCTGCTGTTTCACGACGACGCAGCCCACGCGCTGCTCGAGCGCCCCCTGAGCGACAGCCTGGGGCAGGCGCTGCGCGGGCTGGCCGGTCCGGATGCCGGCCCGCCCGATCCGGCGGTGGGCGCCATCGACGGCTACGAGCTGCGCGACGTCGTGGGCGAGGGCGGCACCTCAGTGGTCTACCGGGCGGTGCAGTCGGGCACCACGCGCGAGGTGGCGCTCAAGCTGCTGCGCCCGGGCCTCGCCACCCCGCAGATCGTGCGCCGCCTCTCGAACGAGGCCGAGGTTCTGGGGCAGCTCGATCACCCGGCCATCGCGCGCGTATTCGATGCTGGCAGCGCCGTGGGGCCCACCGGCCCGCTGCCCTACATCGTCATGGAGCTGGTGCACGGACCGCCTGTGACCGAGTGGGCCGAGCGCCATGAGCTCGATACAGCGGCGCGCGTGGCGTTGCTGGTGTCCATCTGCGAAGGCGTCGAGCACGCCCACAACCGCGGCGTGATCCACCGCGACATCAAGCCCGCCAACATCGTGGTGGACGAGCACGGCCAGCCCAAGCTGCTCGACTTCGGCGTGGCGCGGCTGCTCACGTGCCCGGGCGGCGCGGCCGAGACCATGCTCACGGCGCCGGGAGAGCTGGTGGGCACGGTGGCCTGGATGAGCCCGGAGCAGGCGCTGGCGGACGGCACGCAGCTCGACGCGCGCAGCGACGTCTACGCCCTGGGCTTGCTGACCTTCCGGCTGCTCGCGGGTGTCATGCCGTACGAGACGCAAGGGCTGTCGACCCGCGAGCTGCTCTTGCAGGCGATCCAGGTGGCGCCGAGGCGCCTCGGCAGCGTGGACGAGCGTCTGCGCGGCGACCTCGACACCATCGTCGATCGCTGCCTGCGCAAGCGCCCGGAGGACCGCTACGGCTCGGTGGCCCAGCTGCGTGTCGACCTGCAGCATTGGTTGGCGGACGAACCCATCGCGGCGCGGCCGCCCACGACGTTGGAGCTGGTGCGGCGCTTGGTGCGCACGCACCGCGTGGCCTCGGCCATGACGGCCGTGGGGCTGCTGGCGCTGGTGGTGTTGCTGGTGCAGCAGTCGCTGGCGCGCGCCCGTATCAGCGACGCGTTGCAGCTCGCGACCGATGCTCGCCAGACTGCCGAGGCGGCGTTGGCGGGCCGGGCCGCCCGCGCCGAGCAGGAGCGCCAGCTGTCCTGGGCCATCGCCGCGTTTCTGGGCGACAGCGTGACCCGCACGGCCGGCGGGTCGGGCGACGAGACCGTGCTCGAGCTGCTCGAGCGGGCCAGCAAGTTCAACAACCAGGCCTTCATCGATGACCGCGGCGTGCGCGGCGCGTTCCTGGCCACGATCTACAAGACCTACGGCCGGGCCCTGCTCAGCAGCACGCTGGGTGCCAAGGCCGTGGCTCGCATGCGTGAGGCCGTGGAGCTGCTGGAGGAAGCGTACGGCCCCGAAGACGACCGCACACTGGCGGCGGCGGTGGCGCTGGCGTGCCGGCAGGACGAGGCGCTCTCCGAGCGGCAGCTGCACGTCCTGACGCTGCTCGTGCCGGCCGTGTTCGAGCGCGATCATCCCGTGGCCAAGGAGGCGCGCGTCGTGCTGGCCCTGCACGACCCGGACCGGGAGGCGGCCGCGCAGCAGATGCTCGCGCTGCTGGAGAACACGTACGTCGCCGACGCCCCGGACATGCACCTGGCGCTCGACATCTGGCGCGGTCTCTGCAGCGTGGTGCCTGTGGAGCGCCGCATCGCCGCCGCGCAGGAGACGTTCCTGCTGCCGTTCGTCTCTCCCCCCAGGCAGGTGCAGTTTGCGCGGGGGCTGCTGGAGAGCCTGATCCGGGAGCAGAACGAGGCCGTGACGGCGCAGCACTGGCTGAGCTTCGTGGCCTTGGTGCAGGGCATCCTGGATGGGAGCTGCGCCGCGCGTTCATCCGGCAGCTGGACCGTGAGGCGCTCGGCGCGGGAGTACTTGGCGCGGGCCAGCGTGGCCCAGGGCCAGCTGGGCGAGGCGCGGCTCCAGCTCCAGCGCTTGATCGATGACGAGGTGCGACGCCAGCACCCGGGTTGGTTGCAGATCGTGGCGTTCAGCCAGCGCTTGGCCCAGGTCTGGTGGCTCGAGGAACAGCCCGCGCAGGCCCTGGCGACGCTCGATCACGTGCTCGCCATGCCCGATGAACGCTTTGAACGTGGGCGCGGCCTGGGTAGCCGCAAGGGCAACTTGCTCATGCAGCGGGCCCGGTTCCTGGAGCAGCTTGAACGGCCGGCTGGGGCCGAGGCCGCCCTGCTGGCCGCCACGGACGCGCTCGATTGGAACACCCGAGATGATGCCTGGGATGCGCTGGCCGATCTGCTCTGGCGCCAGGGCCTGACGGAACGAGTCAACGCCCTGCGGAACGCGAAGCACCTGTCGCGGCGCTGGACGCCGCCGGAGCTGGCGAGCGACGGGGACGCCTGACGCTTCCGGGCCCGGCTCGCGCATGTGGGTCGGGGCTGGCGCCAGGTCATCCGCGGGCCGTGCCGCTTCCGACGGCGCGCCCCGTGTTGTGCCGGCTGCTAGCGGTTCAGCGCCGCCACCACCGCGTTGACCAGCTCGTCGATCTGGTGCCCGGCGACCGCGCCGATCTCCCGGGCCAGGGCGCTTGGGTCGTCGTCGGTCAGCGGGGCGCCGCTGGAGAAGCGTCGGCTGAGCAGGGCCTGGCCGTCGGGGTCATGCAGCGTGGCCAGCAGCTCCACCTCCACCCGGTGCTCGGGCTGGCGTTGCTCTTCGAAGCGCAGCACGGTCACGCTCAGCACGGCGGCGCTGGCGGACTTGGAGCGGCGCGCGCGTCCCGACACGAAGAGCGCCTCGGTCAGTCCGCGCTCGATCACGTCGGCGGGCGCCTCCATCCAGCGCAGCAGCTCGTGCTTGCCGTACTCGACGTCGCCCACACGCCAGGCGATGCGCTCGCCCAGGTGATGTGCGGAGGACACCGGACGCAGGCGCAGGCGGGGCGCGTCCTGGGCCGGGGCGCCTGGCGCGACGCTGGGCAGCGCCGGGCGGAACCAGCGTGGCGTCAGGGCCTCGCGCGGCTCCAGCAGGGAGCAGCCGACGGCGGACAGGGTGAGCAGCAGCGCGGACAGCGCGAGGCGGGTGGGGCGCATCAGTTGGTCCTCGGGGCGGCGGCCTGTGGAGCGGAATCAGGGGCGCTGGGCGGATCGTCGCGGCCGCGCAGCAGGGACGAGGGCTCGCGCTCCAGCAGCTCGAGCACGCGAGTCAAGGCGTGCAGGGTCTGGCGCAGCTCGGCGATCGTGATGCGCGCCTCCTCGGAGACCAGCCGGGCGTCGCGGGTCAAGGCGCCGGCCCCCAGCGCCAGCTGGTTGGTGGAGTCCAGGGTCTGCGAGACCTCTGCGCGTACGCCCGCCACGTCGGCGTCTATCACGGCCTGGTTGGCGTGATCGATCAGCGTGGTCAGGTCGTCGATCAGCGTGGCCAGCGGGCCGTCCTCCTGGTTCAGCCGCGCGGTGACCTCCCTCACGTTGACGAGCGTGGGCGTCAGCTCGTCGAGCGAGGCGGTGATCCCGTCGGAGATGCCCTGCACGTCGAGTTCGTCGAGCTGATCGACCAGCCGGGTCAGCACGTCGCGTACCTCGCCCTGCGCCAGGCCGTGGATCGTGGTCGAGAGCTCACTGAGCTGCTCGATCAGGATGTCGACGTTGTCGAACATGCCAGGCAGGGTCTCGGCCAGCTCGTAAATGGTCTCCTCGAAGTTCTTCAGGCTCGAGGTGACCGCGGGGAAGATCTCATCGTCGTCGATGCCCTCGGGCAGTTCGGCCGGTATTTTGACGCGTGGGTAGCGATCGACCGGGAACTCGTCCGCGGCGATGTACTTGCCTCCCGTGATGCCCGCCGAGGTGATCTGAACGGCGAAGGAAATGTCCCTTCTGGCGCCCCCGTCGCGTTCGAGGTCGGCTGACTCGAGCGCTCCGAGGAAGATGTCCATGTCGACGACCACCGTGGTCTGGTCCGGCGCGAAGCCGATGTCGGCCACCGTGCCCACGGTCACGCCGCGGTACTTCACCGGCGAGCCGACGTCGAGCCCGTGCACCGACTCGTCAAAGAAGGCGTGCACGCGGTACTTCTCCTGGTAGAGCGTGCTCGCGCCCAGCCACAGCAGCGTGCCGAGGCCCACCGCGACGCCTGAGCTGATGAACAGGCCGAGCTTCCAGAAATTGGTCTTGCTGGTCATGACGCGGCTCCGGTGGAGGGCTCGCGGTTGAAGAATCGATGCACGCGGGGGTCCTCGCTGTCCTTGAGCAGGTGCGGGTCGCCGTCGGCGATGATGGCCTGCGCTTGCTTGTCGAGCATGATGCAACGTCGAGCCACCTTGAACACGCTCGGCAGCTCGTGCGTGACCATCACGGTGGTCACGCCCAGGTTGCCGCTGAGCGTGAGGATCAGGTCGTCAAGCTCAACGGCCGAGATGGGGTCGAGCCCTGCGGAGGGCTCGTCGAGCAGCAGCAGCCGGGGCTCCAGGGCCAGGGCCCGCGCGATGCCGGCGCGTTTCTTCATGCCGCCGGACAGCTCCGACGGCATGAAGTGCTCGTAGCCGTCCAGCGCCACCAGGCGCAGGCGCGCGCGGGCCACGTCTTCGATGGCGCCGGCGTCCAGGTCGGTCCACTTCTGCAAGGGCAGCTGCACGTTGTCGAGCAGCGACATGGAGCCGAACAGCGCGCCGGACTGGAACATGACGCCGTAGGGCGGCGTCTCGTGCTCGTGCGGCTGCTTGCCCAGCACGGAGATGGTTCCGCCCATGGGTTGTTCGAGCCCGACGATGTTCCGCAGCAGCGTCGACTTGCCACAGCCCGACCCGCCCAGGATGACGAAGATGTCGCCCTCTTCGATCTCGAAGCAGAGCTCCTTCATGAGCACGAAGTCGCCCCAGCCGATGGTCAGGTGGTCCGCTGTGATGACCGCAGCCATCAGACCCCCCAGAACTGGAACAGGATCGTGAACACGGCAGAGATCAGGACCAGGTGGAACAGAATGGTCACCACGGCGGTCGTGGTGAAGCGGCCGACGCCCTCGGCGCCGCCCGATGTGGCCAGCCCGCGCTCGCAGGCGATCATGCCGATGGCGACGCCGAAGGCCACCGAGAGGATCAGGCCCGTGATCACGTCCCACAGCTCGAGGGCCTCGGTCAGGCGGTTCACGAAGGCGGCGGGCGTGAGCTCGAGGAACGTGATGCCGATCAGCCCTCCGCCCACGATGCCCACCAAGTCGGCCAGCAGCGTGAGCAGCGGCACCATCAGCACCAGCGCCAGCACGCGCGGCAGGACCAGGAAGCGGATGGGGTCGAGGCCCAGCACCCGCAGGGCGTCGATCTCCTCGCTGACCTTCATGGTGCCGAGCTCGGCGGCGAAGCCCGCGCCCGAGCGGCCGGCCACCAGGATGGCCATCATGAGCGGCCCCATGATGCGCGTCATCGAGAGGCCGACCATGTCGGCGATGTAGACGTTGGCGCCGTACTGGGCCAGGGTGTCAGCGGCCTGGAAGGCGGTCACCAGGCCGATCAGGAAGGCGATCAGCGCCACGATGGGCAGGGCGTCGGCGCCCGCGCGCTCCATCAGCCCGCCGAATCCGGTCCAGTTCACGGACGAAGGCTTGCGCAGGGCGAGCAGGCTCGCGGCCGCCACCTGGCCAATGAACTCGAAGATGCCCCTGATGCCGAGGCCAAACGACCAGGCGATCTGGCCGACCTCCGTGAACGTGTCGACGTGGGGGGACGAGAGGCGCAGCAGGGGCTGGGCGCTGCTGTCGTCGTAGAGCGTGAGGATCTCGGCCACGCGACCGCGGGCGCCGATCAACTGGATCTGTCCGCCGGCCTCCGCCCGCCGCGCGCGCAGGCCGTAGAGCAGCGCCGCGCCCGCACCGTCGAGGCGCTGCAGCTGCGAGAGATCGAGCAGCAGCGAGCCGTCGTGCCCACCCAGCGCGCGCTCAAGGGCCACCGAGAACGCAACGGCGGCCTCCATCTCAAGCGCACCGGAGAGGACCAGGCGAAGCCCCCCCCCGTCAATGTCACTGCGCTCGATGTTGAACGGCTGCGATTCCACGCGCTGCCCACTCCCGCTGACCGGGAGCCCAGCTTAGCCCGCCGTGCGTGGTCGGCTCCAGCAGAGCCTGCGGGATTGTGGGCCCGTCGGGGCGTGCGAGCACGTGGGCGCGCACGCGTCGCGCGCTCAGCGTCCGGCGATGGTCACCACGACCTGCGCCACCCAGGGCGGGAGTTCAGTATGGAACTCCGTCACACGCCGCCGGCGTGAGATGAAGTACAGCGCCAGACAGCCGTGCACCAATCCCAGGAAGCCCAGCGTCGCCACCAGCAGCCCGCTGGTCAGCAAGGGCTCCAAAGCAGCGATCGGTGCGGACAGCTCGTCCGGGAGCTGGGCCAGGCGTTCGGCGCTCGGGAGGGACAGCCTGCCCAGGCCCGAGGACCAGGTGGCGGCACCCAGCACGCCGAACAACACGAGCTGATTGCGCGCCAGCTTGCCCGGCGCGGACGGGTCGGCGGCCACCAGGGCCGAGGCGCTGCCGCGGTCGATGGACCCCAGCGTCACCAGCACCAGCCCGAGCACCAGCGGGACCGGCGTGCCGCCCGTGGCCATGCCGAGACCTCCCACCAGCGCCGTCAGGGCACCGCTGATGATCAGGCTCAGGGCCATGGTCCGCGCGACCGAGGCCGCGCCGGCCAGGGGCCGATGCAGCCCCGCCGCCTGCACGAACCAGAGGTGATCCTGGTCCTGCATGGGGCTGAGGGGGAAGCCGTTGGCGTCCAGGGCGTCGCTGGGCGTTGAGGAGTTGGCCGGCGCCGGCGTGACGGCGGGAGCGGCGGCCTGTTCCTGGGCTGACTTGGGGGCGCTGACCCCGGCAATGCGTTCGAAGTAGACGTCCACAGAGTTCCTTTCGGGACACACGATGACCGGATCCAGGATCGGCACCTGGGTTGCAGCACTTGAATCGCTCTTCGGCGCCGGGGCGCTGCCGGGGTGAGCCCGGGGGAGCGCTTGGCACGGGCAGCGTCGAGACAGGGCACGATGACGGCGATCCGGGGCTGCTCCACGCTCCTGGAGTTTCTTCCTAAGAGCTTGCGCCCTTCGTCCGTAGTGAGGGCGGACACCCGTTTCGGAAGGCTGCATGCCAACAGCTGAAGACCAGAGCTGGATCCGCGACGCGATCGCCCGCTACGAGGGCCCGCTCCTGCGCTACGCCGCGGGGCTGACCCGCGACAGGGAGCGCGCTCGCGACGTGGTCCAGGACACCTTCATGCGCCTGTGCCGCGCCGAGCGCGCGGCGGTGGAGAGGCGCCTGGCGCCGTGGCTCTACACGGTCTGCCGGAATCGGGCCATCGACGTGTGCCGCAAGGAGGGACGCATGGGTAGCACAACCGACGAAGCCGCCGTGATCGGGCATGAAGCCGAGCCCGCGGCCGCAGTCGAGGCCCGGGAGACCCACTCCCGCGCGCTCGACCTGATCGGGCGCCTGCCCGACAAGCAGCGCGAGGTCATCCGGCTCAAGTTCCAGAGCGGGCTGACCTACGCGCAGATCGCAGAGGTGACGAGCCTCTCAGTGAGCCACGTGGGTGTGCTCATTCACCACGGCATGAAGACCCTGCGGGGTCGCATGGGCGCGCTCGCGTCCGACGCACGAGGGACCGGATCATGACCAACGACAACGACCGCAACACGACTGCTCAAGCCGGCGACGCATCGCGCAGCCAGGCGTATCCCCGCGGCCCCGTCACCAGCGCGGACGACCCGCGCGTCACCGCCTACGCGCTCGGCGAGCTGGGCGGGGGCAGTGCCAGCGAGCTGAGCCCGGACGGTGCCAGCGAGTTGAGCGCAGGTGCTGCCGGCGAGCTGAGCAGCGGCGAGCTGAGCGCGGCCGCGCAGACCGATCAGACCGAGGCCCGGCTGGCCGTTGAGACCTGGTTGGCCGCTCATCCCGAAGCTCGCGACGAGCTCGCCGCGCTCTCCGAACTGGGCAACATGCTGCGCGACGAACTGGCTGCTGAGCCTGCGCCCGCCCTCGACGTGGAGCGCCGCGCTGCACTCGAGCAGGCACTGAACGCAGGCGCTGGGCGCCCCGCGCGTCGCTCACAGGCCTGGCGCCCCTGGATCAGCGCGGCCGCCGTGTTGCTGCTGGCGCTGTCGGTGGTGCTGCAGCAAGCGGGTGTGTTCGAGCGCGCTGGGGGGGGCGGGAGCGGGTCGGACGGGCTGGGCTCTGCGTACGGCGACGGGCGCGACGCTGATGATGCGAGCGTTGCACGGGGCGACGGGTACGCCGCCGAGGCTTCGAGCCTCGCGCTGGGCGCTGGGCGCGACACCGGCTCGATGTCGTCGCGCGCCGCGATCTCCGTGGATGCGCCCGAGGCGGCGCAGCCGCAGGTCGGGTCGATCCGCCTGTCGGAGTCGGACGTGGGCTTCTATGCCTTCTCGGAGCAGGGGCTGGCGCTGATCGGCGCGGAGACTGAGACGGAGTCGGAGTCGTTGGATGAGGCCATCAGGCTCTTCCAAGCGGACGGATCGAAGCTTCCCCGCAACGCCGGGTACCCCCGGGCGGAGGCCTCCGAGCCTCAGTCGGACGTGGCTGAATCGGCGCTGGAGGCGGTGCGCGATACTCTGTCTCCCGGGCGCGCCAAGGGCACGCCCGCGGCACCGAGCGCCGCGCCCGCACCCGAGGAGGGCGGAGTCCTCATGGGCGGTCAGGGCGGTGGTGGTGGCGGGACCCGCATCGACTCGGTGTCCAGCAGTCCCGGCCTGCGGACCGGCCCCGGGCTGCTGGCCCTCGGCGGCAAGCTACGCAAGAGAGCTGCTGCGCCGACCCGAAGTCATGGGCAAACGGAGGCCCTGCGCTCACTCGGCTACGGCGCCGCCGAGCGCGACGCCGACGACCGCCTCGACTCGGGCTACCGTCCGGTGCGCAGCGGTGAGAGCTACGCCGACGTGCGCGAGAACCCTTTCGTGCGCATCACCGGCGACGGGCACTCGGCCCTGTCGACCTTCGGGCTCGACGTGGACACCGCCAGCTACTCCAACGTGCGCCGCTTTCTGCATCGGCGTCAGCTGCCGCCCCCGGAGTCGGTGCGTCTCGAGGAGCTGATCAACGCCTTCTCCTACGACGACCCGGCGCCGACCGACGGCGACCCGCTCGGCGTGAGCGTCGAGGCGGCCGAGTGCCCCTGGGCCCCGGGTCATCGCCTGGTGCGCATCGGCATCAAGGGTCGCGAGATCCCCGCCAGCCAGCGCCCGCCCAGCAATCTGGTGCTGCTGCTGGACGTGTCGGGCTCCATGAAGAGCGCCGACAAGCTGCCGCTGCTGGTGCAGTCCATGGAGCTGCTGCTGGGCTCTCTGCGCGACGACGACCGCATGGCCATCGTGACCTACGCCAGCGGGACGAAGCTGGTGCTGCCGTCCACGCCGGTGAGCGAGCGCGACACCATCGTGTCGGCCCTGCGCAGCCTGCACGCCGACGGCTCCACCCACGCCAGCGCCGGCATCGAGTTGGCCTACAAGGTGGCGACGGAGGCCTTCTTCGACGAGGGCAACAACCGCGTGCTGCTGGCGACGGACGGCGACTTCAACGTGGGCATCACTGACCACGGCGGGCTGCACGACCTGATCACGTCCAAGGCGCAGGGCGGCATCTTCCTCACCGTGCTGGGCTTCGGCACCGGCAACCTCAAGGACGACACCGCCGAGCTGCTGGCCAACAAGGGCAACGGCAACTACGCCTACATCGACGGCCTGGACGAGGCCCACCGCGTGCTCGTGCGCGAGGTGCAAGGCACGCTCCACACCATCGCCAAGGACGTCAAGCTGCAGGTGGAGTTCAACCCCGCCACCGTGCAGGCCTGGCGCCAGCTGGGTTATGAGAACCGCGCCCTGGCCGCCACCGACTTCCGCGATGACAAGAAGGACGCGGGCGAGGTGGGAGCCGGCCATTCGCTCACCGCGCTGTACGAGGTCATCCCCGTGGGCCTCGAGCTACCGGGGGGCACCGCCGACCTGCGCTACCAGGCGGACGGTGCGGACGGTGCGGACGGTGCGGACGGTGCGGACGGTGCGGGAGCCGCGGGCGCGGCTGGCGCAGAGAGCGGGGCGGGCGGCGCGGGCCGCGTGCCGCATGCCGCGCTCAGCGAACTGCTCAACGTCAATCTGCGCTGGATGCCAGCGTCGGGTGGCGCGGCGCGCGAGCGTGCGTTCCCGTTCGAGGACCCCGGTCGTGGCTTCGCCGAGGCCAGCACCGACCTGCGCTTCTCGGCTGCGGTGGCGGCCTTCGGCATGACCCTGCGCCACAGCCAGCACGTCGGCGACATCGATCTGCTGGCGGTGGCCGACCTGGCTGACGCGGCCAAGGGCGACGACCCCGACGGCCGCCGCGCCGAGTTCGTGACCCTGGCCCGCACGGCCCGCGGGCTGCTGCAGCGCTGAGGGGCAGGCCTACGGCACTCGGCACTCGGCACTTGGCACCCGGCACTCGGCACTCGGCACTCGGCACTCGGCACTCGGCACTCGGCACTCGGCACTCGGCACTCGGCACTCGGCACTCGGCACTCGGCACCCGGCACTTGGCGGCTGGCGGCTGGCGGCTGAGTCGGGCGTGCGTGGAGCTTGGCGGCCCGGGCGCTGAGCTGTTCGTGCTCGGGCACCGGGCGCGCCGCCCGGTTGTCGACGTGAGGCGCGTACCATGGCGGGCCACCCGACCCGAGCCGCACGCGCAATGACCGCATCCCAGAAGTCCGCCGCACAGCTTGGCCCCTCACGTGGGGCGCAGGTCTCAAACGGCTCGCGCCCCCGTTGGGCTCGCCGGGTGATGGCCGTCGCCGTCTGCGCGCTGCTGACGGCGGGCACCCTGCTGGCCATCGACGCGCTGGTGATGAGCCCCTCCGAGCGCGGGCTGGCGGCCGCCGAAGCGGCGCGGCCCGCCGGATCGCTGGAGCAGGGTGTGCTCGCGTCGCAGCGCGCGTTCCTGTCGGCTCGGTCGTTGTCGTCGCCGCCGGTGGTGCTGCTGGGGCCCGGTCGGGCGTTGGACGGACAGCTCCTGCGTGAGGCCCTCGGCTCGCAGGTGCCTGTGGTGGACATGACGCACCTCGGCATGCAGCCGTTTGAGCTGCTCGCGGCGGTGGAGGAGGTGGCGACCCTCGACCCCGCGCTGGTCGTGCTCGAGTATTGTTGCCTCGACACCCACGGCCCGCTGCGCGTGGGCACCCAGACCGCCCCGGGCAGCGTGACCGCGGTGCAGCGGCTCGAACAGCTGCTGGGACCCGAGGCCGCGCGCCGGCAGCGGGGCCTGCTGCGCCGCCTGCAACTCAGCGCGCGCTCGTCGACGGCCCGCTGGTGGGATCTGCGCGCGGCACCTCGACCGCCATCGCCGTCCGCTGAGCCCCCGGGCGATCGCCGCGCCTGGCTGCTCGCCTTGCCGGGCTCGCCGATCGTCGGCGCTGGAACCTCGGCGACTGCAGAGTCCGTGACCGATGTCAGCTCCACGACCCAGACCGGAAACACGGCCGAGCTTCGTGCCGAAGTCGCGACGGAGGTCGGCTTGGCGACAGAGGCCCAACGTGCGACGGAGGCCGAGCCCGCGACAGCGGCCGAGTCCACAGCTGAGCACGCGGCGGCGGCCGACGACCCCCTGGCACGCCCCCAGCAGGTGGCGCTCTGCCGGGCGGTGCAGCGCGGCCGCCACGCCGAGGTCCAGGTGGCCCTGCTCGTCTCCGCGGTGGAAGCCCTCTCGGCCGCCGGCACCCCTGTTCTCTTGGTGGAGGGCCCCCTGCACACGCGCACCCGCGTGCTGTTCGACCGTCCCATCCGCACGGAGCTGCTGGAGTCCCTGGCCCCGCTCGTCGCCCATGACCGCGTGTCCCTGGTCACGGAACATCAGACCGGGCCGTTTCCCCCGGGTGATTTCGCCGACCTGCTCACGCTGGACGCCGACGGTCGCGCACGCTTGGCCGAGGCGCTGGCACGTCCGGTGCGGGGTATGCTGGACCGATGAAGCGCCAGGAGATCAGCGACCAGCACGTCACGGAGCTCTCCGGTGCGGACGCCAGCGGCTACTGGTGGTACGCCGTGCGTCAGGCCCATGTGGAGGGGCTGCTGCGCTCTGCGCTCAGCGGCCGTCCGATGGACTATCTCGATCTGGGGTGCGGGGCGGGGGGCGTGCTCGCGGCGCTGACGGCATCGATGACTCCTCGGCAGTCGTTGGGGTTGGACGGCACGCAACAGGCCGTCGATATTGCAGTGACGCGAGGCCTGCCCGCGCGTTACGCCGATTTTCGCGCGCCGCTCGAGCTGCCCTTTGCGCCCAACGCCGTCACCTGTCTGGACGTGCTTGAGCATCTTGAGGACCCCGTGCTCGCGCTCAAGCACCTGCGTGAGGCGTCCAGCGCCGACGCCGTGCTGGTGCTGACCGTGCCCGCCATGCCCTCCCTGTTCAGCACCTGGGACGAGGTCTGCGGCCACTTCCGGCGTTACACGCCCGGCCTGCTGCGTGAGCACCTCGCTGCAGGCGGCTGGCGCTCGACCCGCGTGCGGCACGCCTTCTCCTACTGCGTTCCGCCCGCCTGGTGGCAACGTCGCGTGACCAGGGCCGTCCAGGAGATGGAGTTCCCGCCCGTGTCGCCATGGATGAACCGTCTGCTGACCTGGGCGGGCGCGCTGGAGCGCGGCCTGGGATCGCCGCTGCCGTTCGGCACGTCGCTGGTGGCACTGGCCTGCCCGGCAAAGGGCTGAGCGAGGGCGCCCCCGGGGGTCGGCGGGACGCTGGCCTGTGTCGCTCGCGGACGCCCTCGCTGAGGAGCCCGCGCACAGCGCCGGCTACAGCTCCTGGCGGCTGTCGAAACCCTCGTCCACGTGGTGCCAGGCCGTGATGGCGGGCTCGCCGCGCTTCCAGCACAGGTGCACCAGGATGCCGTCGCGCACGTGGTAGACGTCCGCCAGCCCGGCGTGCACGTCCTTGACCACGGCGCCGTCCGCGTTGAGCTTCTGCACGACATCGCCGATGGCCGACTCCTCTCCCTTGAGCTGGTTCAGCAGCGAGCGGCTCTCGTGGTGGTCGGGGCAGGCGTCGTCGGCGAGCTCGGGGCCCCAGATCATCTCGAGCGCGTGCAGCTTGATCTTGAGCGTGCGCAGCTGCTCGCGGTGGGTGTCGATCTGCGCAAACGCCGTCTCGAGCGCGGGCACGAGCTCGTTGGCTTCGTCGAGCGTGAACACGCGGGGGCCGGGCACGAGGCAGGCTCGTTGGAAGGGAGCGAGAACAGGGCGACGGAGCGAGCGTACGGCACGGGCCCGAACGCCGTCCAGCGACAGGGTCAAGCTGCATGTGTGATACCCGAGCCTGTTGCCGGCGTCCTGGTGTGCCGCTCCGGTTGGCGCGGCGGGCGTGGTCCCGCGGGGCAGCAAGACAACACATCTCGGGGAGAAACGGTGGGCACAGGGAGCAGCAGAGGCAGGTGTGGGCGGAGGCGTGACGGGGGCCGCCAGCCGTGGGTGCTGTGCGCCGGGTTGCGTTGCGTTCGATCAGGCCCTGGAGTCCTGACAGCGCCGGTCCATACTGGCGCACGTGAAGCCCCACGACCCTTACGAAGATCTGCCGCCGCAGGCCAGGTCGCTGCACCGTCGAGCGCTGGTGTTCGACGCGCACGCGGACACGCTCACGGAGATGACGGACCGGGAGTACGATCTCGACCTCGGTCCGGGGGGCACGCACCTCGACCTGGCGCGCTGCGCCCAGGGTGTGTTGGACGCTCAGGTGCTGACGTGTTTCGTCAGCCCCAAGTGCCTGCCGGATGGGTCGGCGCGGAGGGTGCGGGCGCTGCTCGACACCATGGACCGACAGCTGGCGCGCTTTCCGGATCGGGTGGCGTTGTGTCTCGAGCCCGGCGATGTGCAGGCCGCTCGAGCGTCGGGGCGCCTGGCCGGCGTGCTGGCCATCGAGGGCGTCCACGCCATCGAGGATGACCTGGGACTGCTGCGCGAGTTCCGGCGACGCGGCGTGCGCAGCATGACCCTGACCTGGAACAACAGCAACGGCTGGGCCGACGGCTGCGGCGACGAGGGGCCCCACGGCGGGCTCACGTCGCTGGGACGCGACGTGGTGGCTACCATGGAGCAGCTCGGGATGGTGGTGGACGTGAGCCACGCGGCGCGCAGCACCTTTGACGACGTGCTGGACGTGGCCAGCGGCCCGCTGCTGGCGAGCCACTCCTGCGCTCGGGCCCTGCGAGATCACGCTCGCAACCTGCACGACGATCAGCTGCTTGCCATCGCCGCGGGCGGAGGCGTGGCCTGCGTGAACTTCTATCCGGGCTTCCTGGTCCGCGAGGGGCCGGCCCGTCTGTCGGACGTGCTCGACCACATGGACCGCTTCATCGACGTGGCGGGTCCCGATCACGTGGGCCTGGGCGGCGACTTCGACGGCATCCCCGCGGGGCCCGTGGGCCTGGAGGATGTGGGCGCGCTCCCGCGGCTCACCGCCGGCATGCTGGAGCGCGGTCACGACGAGGCCGTCGTCGAGGCCGTCCTGGGAGCCAACCTGCTGCGCGTCTTCGACGGCGCGCTGGAGCGGGTGTCCTCGGAGGCCGCTGCAGGTGCCGCGGCCTCAGGCGCTTCCAACATCACCTGCGCCAATGCGCAGCGCGTCGAACCCGATGCGCCCGATCACGGAGCGGCGACGTGAGCACCCCGCGCATCGTGTTGGGGCGAAAGGGCGTGTTGCACCTGAACCACGGGCACCCGTGGATCCGCGAGGCGCACCTCGAGCAGGTCGAGGCCGAGGACGGCGAGGTGGTGCAGCTCGAGGCGCCCGCCGGCAGCGCGCGTGGCGCCGCGGTGTACGGCGCACGCTCACGCCTGCCTGTGCGCGTGATCTCGCACGAGCCTGGCTTCGAGGTGGCCGGCGACGGCTGGTGGCAGCAGCGGCTCGACGCCTCGGTGGCTCGGCGCGCGGCGGTGACGGACGAGGCCTGCCGCTGGGTGCACGCCGAGGCGGACGGCCTGCCGGGGCTGGTGGTGGACCGCTACGGACCCGTGGCCGTGATCCAGGCCGGCTGCGCCTGGGCCGACCGCGTGGCGGGAGCCGTGGCGCAGCGGCTGCTGGATCGGCATGGACTCTCCGGCGTGTTGGCCCGACATGACGGCGCCTTCCGCAAGCCAGAGGGGCTGGAGCAGGGCGTGTCCGTTCTGGCAGGCGAGGTACCCGAGACGCTGGAGCTGACGCTGGGCGGCCTGCGCCGAACGCTCGACGTCTGGCGTGGCCAGAAGACCGGCGCGTACCTCGACCAGCGCGAGAACCACATCTGGGCCGCGCGGGTGCTGCCGGCGGGCCGGGCGCTGGACGCGTTCAGTCATGAGGGTGGTTTTGCGCTGGCCATGGCTCAGGCCGGGTCGTCGGTGCTGGCCCTGGACGGCTCGGCGCCCGCGCTTCAGCGCCTGGAGCAGAACGCCGCCAGCAACGGTCTGGCCGAGCGCATCGAGGCGCGCCGGGCCAACGTATTCGATGAGCTGCGCGCGCTGCCGGCGGGCAGCTTCGACGCGGTGGCGCTCGATCCGCCGGCCCTGGCCAAGCGACGCGCGGACACGGACCGCGCCACCCGCGCCTACCGCGACCTGAACCTGCGGGCGCTGCGGCTGCTGCGCCCGGGCGGTCGGCTGGTGACCTGCTCCTGCAGCCACCACATCTCGCGTGAGGTGTTCCGGCGCGTGCTGGGTCAGGCGGCGGCGAGCGCAGGCCTGGACGTGGTCTTGCTGGAGGAGCGCGGCGGCGCGAGCTGCCATCCCCGACTGATCACGTTCCCCGAGTCCGAGTACCTCAAGGTCGTGCTGTTGGAGCTGCGCGCGTGAGAGCCTACGCCTCGCCCCTGGCCGCCGCTGCCATCGTGCTCGGCGGCCTGCTGTGGTCGGGCGTGGCCCCCTTTGACCGCGGTGTCTGGCTCATGGAGGTGTCGCCCGTGATGGTGGGCATCACGGCCATGGCGTGGCGCTGGCGACGCTTCCCGTTCACTCCCTTGGCCGTGTGGCTGGTGGCGCTCTTCAGCGTGATCATCGCCGTGGGCGGGCACTACACCTACGCCTTGGTGCCGCTGGGTGCCTGGGCGCAGGAGGCCTTCGAGCTCTCCCGCAATCACTACGACCGCGTGGGGCACTTCCTGCAGGGCGTGACGCCCGCGATCCTGGCGCGCGAGCTGCTGCTGCGCTGCACGCCTCTGCGTTGCGGCAAGGCGCTGTTCTGGGTGGTCGCGTCCATCGCCCTGGCGGTCAGCGCCATGTACGAGATCCTCGAGTGGTGGAGCGCGCTGGCGGTGGACCCGGAGGCGGGCATCGCGTTCCTCGGCAGCCAGGGCGACACCTGGGATGCGCAGTGGGACATGGCGCTCGCGCTGACCGGCGCGGTGTGCGTGCAGCTGCTGTTCGGTCGGCTGCACGACAAGCAGCTCGCGCAGCTGGAGCGGGGCGCGGCGTAGGCGGACCGCTCACGGCTCGCCGGGAGTCTCCAGCCGCTGGCAGTACTCACGCAGCAGCAGCAGGGCGTCCATGGGCGAGATCAGGTCGGGCTCCAGCTCGGACAGCTCGTGCAGGATGGCCGCGGCCGGCCGCGGGAACAGGCTCTCCTGGCAGGGCTCGGGTGACTCGCCCCCAGCGACGGTCTCCTTGGAGCCCGGGCGCAGGTCGGGTGAGCGCTGCTCGAGGTCGCCCAGGATGCGGCGCGCGCGCTCGATCACGGGCGCCGGCAGCCCCGCCAGGCGCGCGACGTGCAGCCCATAGCTGCGGTCGGTGCCGCCCGGGACGATCTTGTGCAGGAAGGCGATGTCGTCGCCCCACTCGCGCACGGACACGTTGACGTTGCGCACCGCGGGGAACTCCTCCGCCAGGGCCACCAGCTCGTGGTAGTGGGTGGCAAAGAGCGTGCGTGCGCCGAGCTTGCGGTAGAGGTACTCGCTGATGGCCCAGGCCAGGGACAGCCCGTCCCAGGTGGAGGTGCCGCGGCCCACCTCGTCCAGGATCACCAGGCTGCGCTTGGACGCGCCGTTCAGGATGGAGGCGGTCTCGGTCATCTCCACCATGAAGGTTGACTGGCCGCCGGAGAGGTCGTCGGCCGCGCCCACGCGCGTGAAGATGCGATCGACGACGCCGATGTGCGCCTCGGACGCCGGCACGAACGAGCCCACCTGGGCCAGCAGCACCAGCAGGGCGACCTGGCGGATGTAGGTGCTCTTGCCGGCCATGTTGGGGCCCGTGATGAGCACCAGCCGCGCGGAGTCGTGGTCGAGCAACACGTCGTTGGGCACGAACTGCCCGGCGGGCAGCAGGGCGTCCAGCACCGGGTGGCGTCCGTCCTTGATGTCGATGGCGTCGCCATCGTCGACGGCGGGTCGCGTCCAGCCGCGGTCACGTGCCACGCTCGCGAAGCCCGCCAGCACGTCCACGCGCGCGATCTCCCGCGCCAGCTCGCGCACGGCCTCGCCCTGGGCGGCGGCCTGGGCGCGCAGCTCGCCGAAGAGCTGCGCCTCCAGCGAGCGGCCGCGCTCCTCGGCGGTGAGGATGGAGGCCTCCAGCTGCTTGAGCTCGGGCGTGATGTAACGCTCGGCGGACGTCAGCGTCTGTTTGCGTGTGTAGGACTCGGGTACGCCGCCCGCCTGGGCCGCTTGTGCGTGGGAGATCTCGATGTAGTAGCCAAAGACCCTGTTGAAGCCGACCTTCAAGCCCGGGATGCGGTGGCGGGCGCTCTCTTCGGCCTGGAAGCGCGCGATGGCGTCGGCGCCGTTGGTGCGCAGGGCGCGCAGCTCGTCGAGGGGCGGGTTCCAGCCGTCCGCGATGACGCCGCCGTCCACGAGGGTGGCGGCGGGGGGCTCGGCCAAGGCCCGCTCAAGCAGCGCCAGCAGCTCGGGCTGGGGCACCAGGCGCGCGGCGGCCTCCAGCAGCGGGGGCGCGGCGCAGGCCGCCAGCGCCTGGGCCAGGGCGGGCACGGCGCGTAGGCCGGTGCGTAGGCCGGCCAGGTCCCGGGGGGAGCCACGTCCGGCCAGCAGGCGCGAGGCCACGCGCTCGATGTCGGGCAGGCCGTCCAGCAGGTCGTTGAGGGCGGCGTGCACGTCGGAGCGGGACACGAGCTCGGCCACGGCGCCCTGCCGGCGGTTGATGGCGTCGGTGTCGATCAACGGGGCCACGAGCCAGTCGCGCAGCAGGCGCGCGCCCATGGCCGTGCCGGTGGCGTCCATGACCGACAACAGCGAGCCCTCGCGCTGACCGCTGCGCTGGGTGCTCAAGATCTCCAGGCAGCTGCGCGTGGCGCGGTCCAGGCCGGCGCGGGCGTCGGGGTCGTGCAGCCCGATGGCCGAGACCGGGATGGCCTCGCCGCGCTGGTTGTGCAGGGCGTAGGCCAGCACGGCGCCCGCGGCGGGGACGGCGGGGTGGTCGTGCTCCAGGCCGAAGCCCTGCAGGCTGGCCACGCCCAGTCCCGCCAGCAGGGCCTCGGTGGCGTTGTGCCGATCAAAGGTCCACTCGGGGCCGGGCACCAGCGGCGCTGGGGTGGCTCGGCGGACGGCATCGACCAGCGAGCTCTCGCCGTTGAGCAGCGACTCGGGCAGCAACACCTCGGCGGGGTCGAGGCGCGAGACCTCGTCGGCCAGGCGCGCGGCCGGCAGGGCGCAGAGGCGGAAGGCGCCGGTGGAGATCTCGATCCACGCCAGGCCCAACTGCTCGCCGGCGGGGGCCACGGCCAGCAGGAAGTTGCTGGCTCCGCGCTCCAGCAGGTCGTCCTCGAAGACCGTGCCGGCGGTGACGATGCGCGTGACGCGGCGCTCGACCAGGCCCTTGGCCGCTGCCGGGTCCTGCACCTGATCGCAGATGGCCACGCGGTGCCCACGCTTGATCAGGGTCTGCAGGTAGCCCTTGTAGGCCTTGACCGGCACGCCGGCCATGGGGATGGCGGCCTCACCCTTGCTGCGCGCCGTGAGCGTGATCCCGAGCACCCGCGCGGCCACCTTGGCGTCCTCATGAAACAGCTCGTAGAAGTCGCCCATGCGGAAGAACAGCAGGGCGTCGCCGGCGTCCTTCTTGGCCCGGTGATACTGCTGCATCATCGGCGAGAGGCCCGCTGCGCCGGCCTTGCCCGCCGCGCGGCCCGCGGCCTTGCCGGTCGCGCGCGCCTTGCGGCCTGCCGGCTTGCCCGCCGGCTTGGCGTCGCTCGCTGGAGGGCTCGCTGAGGTGTTCGCCGGGGCGCTCTCACCAGCGGGACTTGCGCTGCCCGTACCGCGGCGTGCGTCACCGGGCACAGCAGCCTCCGGCTGGGACCCGCTCGCGGTCTGCTTGGGAAGGGCACCCGCGTCGGGCGCGCTCGGGGTGTCCGGCGCGCCAGTCGTCGCCCCGGCGCCCGACTCGCCTTCGGCGTCTTCGTCGGGGACCGCGCTCGGGGCTCCGAAGAGCCACGGCGTGTCGTTCGAGGTGTTGCCGCCCGTTGAGCTCATGGAGGGCGGATTCTACCTGTCTTGCAGGCTGCGTGCTGCGTGCGTCCGGCGCCGTGTACGGCGCACCTCGATCAGCCGGGCGTCATGCCGCGAAACAAGGTCAGCAGAACCACCAGCGCCAACAGGACGGCGCTGGCATAGACGGGCGCGAGCCCGTCTCTCTCGGCCGTGTGGCCGTCTCTCCAAGTCCCGGCATCCATGAGCCTGGGTCTCCAGCTATCGGGTTGCGAGTGCAGGCAGCCGATGGCCACCTGTATATCGACCGCACCGAGGAGAAGGAGACGGCGCGTCCGACTCTCATCAGTAGCTTGGAGAACACCGTGGGGCAACGACAGTTCCGTAAGTCTTGATCGACTCGGGCGGATCCGATCCCTGAGTGCACAGCTTGTCCACGGACTGTTCACGGGGAGTGTGGGGCGGGCTGAGCAGCCCTCCGGGACAACAGGACGCTTCCAGAGCTGGTCCTCGACCGCCGCACGCTGGACGCTTCGAGCCCTCTTGCTCACACCCCTGCCACGGGTCACTGCCTGCCGCTGCTCACGCTCCTGCCAGCCCCGCCCGCTTGCCCACTCGGCCACCCGGCCCGCTCGGCCACCCGGCCCGCTCGG
>Ga0164313_10001047_pt1 | contig 23892 bp, 22 predicted proteins | sample GuaBasSedimGuay4_FD_113735 | JGI IMG/M metagenome (GOLD analysis project Ga0164313, IMG submission 113735) | Subseafloor sediment microbial communities from Guaymas Basin, Gulf of California, Mexico - Guay4, Core 4569-4, 0-3 cm | ecosystem: Environmental > Aquatic > Marine > Hydrothermal vents... | reverse complement strand
TGGAACCGCGGCTCCCTCGAACGCCAGAGAGAGCACGCTTGCCGATGGGGCGGAAGGCCCATCTCCATCGCCGGGACCTACGCCGGAGAGCCCTTCGCCGTCACCGACCTATGCGAAACGCCGTGGCCCCTCGGCCAACCGCTCCTGCCCCACGCCCGGGGCTTCCAGGAGAACCTCTCCCGAGAGTGCACCCAGGCCTGCATTCACTGAGGGCCAGAGCCCACCTCTCCTTACTCGGCCAAGTTCACCCAGTGGGCTTCCCCATCCGGGCCCCACTCCTTCTTCCAGATGGGCACCGTCTCCTTCACGCGGTCGATCACCAACCGACACGCGTCGAAGGCGTCGCCGCGGTGGGCCGAGCTCGCGGCCACGACGACCGCGAGGTCACCCACCCGAAGCTGTCCCATGCGATGGGTCATGGCGAGGCGCACTCCGGGCATTTCTTCAGTGATCTTAGCGAGTACCCGGGTTGCTTCCTTCTCCGCGAGCTCCGGGTGAGCCTCGTAATCGAGGCGCGCGACGGGCTTCCCGTCGGCGTGGTCGCGCACCGTTCCGACGAAGAGAGCGACGCCTCCGGCCCCCGGATGCAGCACCGCCGTGAGGCACTCGTCGAGGGATAGGGGCGTATCGCGAATAGCGACGAGGGCCACCGGCCCCCCGCCGGCCACCGGAGGCAGCACATCGATGACGTCCCCAGTCGAGAGTGACGCGCTGGCATTCGCGAACTCGCCGTTGATGGCCACGCGCATGCGCTCGACGTATCCCCGGAGGCGAGGGTGACGCTCGGCGAGGACCTCGAGCATGGCGCCCGCGGAGAGTTCCCCTGCTTCGACGCGAATATCTTCTTCATCACACCCCGCGAGATCCCGGGCGGCGGCGAAGTATCGGACGGTGATCTCCATGACGGCACTCCTCGAGGATCGCGGCGCAGCCACACAGCTCCTTGACCGCGATCCGCGCGGAGCTTAGCGTGAGCGAAGGGCCGTGGCGAAGAGGCAAGAGCGATTCGAGTTCGTCGAGAATTCGAACAATGAGAACGACGCGCAGAACGCGCGGAAGCGCGGAGGCGGGAAGCCCGCTCGTCCTGCTCCTCCTGCTCGTGTTGGGCGCCGCCGCACGCCCGAGGGCAAGGCTGCGCCTTCGACCCAGATCCCGCTGCTCTTCCGCGGCGACCACGACACCCTCGAAGAGGCAGCCCGCCGCGCCCTCGAGCGACGTCTCGGGGGGCTGCTACGAGAGCCGATCAGCGTCTCCATCACGAACAACCGCCACACCATGCTCTCGACGCGACGCCATGGCCGGGTGACGCACCTGCGTTTGCACCACATGTTCCTCGACGCCGACGACACGACGGTCCGCGCCCTGGCTCGGTACCTCGAACGTGGCGAGCGCCGAGCGTCAGAGCGCCTCGACTCGTTCATCGAAGCCAATCACCACCTCATCAGCAAAGGCCGGACCCGCCGAACGCGGGTACGCACCCAGGGTCGCTATCACGACCTCGGGGAGATCTTCACCGAGCTCGACGAGCTACATTTCGCCGGCGGCGTCGAGGACGTGCAGGTCACCTGGGGACGACGCCCACCGGCGAACCGCCGGAGCCGACACTCGGTCCGCCTCGGCACCTACGTCCAGGACGACCAGCTCATCCGCATGCACCCCGTGCTCGATCAAGACTGGGTACCGCGGTTCTTCGTAGCCTACGTGCTCTTCCACGAGATGCTCCACCACGTGGTGCCTGCGCCTCTGGTCAACGGAAAGAGGCGCTTTCATTGTCCGGACTTCCGGAAGCGAGAGCGCAACTACCCCGATTACGCCCGGGCGATAGCCTGGGAAGAGACCAATCTCCGGCGCCTCCTAAGCAATTAGTCTAGGCGCTGCACGACGCGAGCGGTTCCCTCGCCGGTCACGTTCACGCGGACTCGTATGTCGGGGGGTTGGCCGAGGGGCCTTAAGCGGAGTCGGTGTGTGCCCACGGAGAGGGTGAGGCGCAGCGGGGTCTGTCCGAGGTGGCGACCGCTCTCGTCGTAGACGTTGGCCCACCCACCCGGCGTCGTGATGAAGGCGGTGCCCTCGGTCGCGGCAGACTCCATGGTGGGGGGCGGGGTTTCGGTCATCGCCGGGCGACGCCGCATGGCGCCGGGGTTGCGCCCTCTTCTCATCCCGGCGGGACGTACGAGCGAGTCGTCCGGGTCGGCTACCACGCCCGCGTCTTCGGCCGGCGGCTCCTCATCCCCCGCATCGGGCGCGACGGGCTCCGGGGTTTCGTTCTCGTGAGGTTCCACCGCCGGTTGGGCGACGGTCGCGACCTGCGTCGGAGGCGGAACGTCGACGGAACCGCCGGACATCGCCGCCCACCCGACGGCGCCCCCGATCGCCACCAGCAAGAGGACCGCCGCTGCGCCGAGGGCGGCATAGAGCATCGGTCGCCCACCGGCAGGGGCAGCCGCGGGTTCGGCGACCTCGGTCGACAGGGTCGCCGGGGTCTCGGTGACCGGGGCAACCTGCGTCTCGGCCGTTTGCGCGGCGCGAATCTCGACGGCCGCGACACCCGGAAGGAGGTCCACGTCCACGGCCTCGACCTCGGACTCGCTGACCTCGAGATGGCTGGTCACGATCGTCTCGTCGACCTCGCCGCGCTGGGCCGCGTCCATGATGGAGCGGACCTGCTGCCTGCCGTCCGGGAAGATCTCGTCCATCCATTCGGCGAGCTCGGCCGCGTCGGCTGGCTCGCCGGTGGAGCCCGCGTAGCGGCTGAGGTCCCGACCGAACTCGCGGGCCGTCGGATAACGCTGGTCCGGATCCCGGGAGAGGGCCTTCAGCACGATCTCGTCGAGACGTTCGTCCAGCGACGGTCGATAGGCGCTCGGCGGCGGAATCGGCTCACCGAGCATCGCGGTGAGCGTCGCGACGGTGGTGTCCCGACGGAAAAGACGCCGGAGGGTCAACATCTCCCAAAGCACCACCCCGAGGGCCCATACATCCGCCCGCCGGTCGAGGGCCCCGCCCCGGGACTGCTCCGGCGCCATGTAACTGAACTTGCCCTTCACCTGACCGGCCGTCGTGTGATGCACGCGGTCCGAGGCGCTGGCGATACCGAAATCGACGACCTTCACGTTCCCGTCGAAGGTCACGAAGAGATTCTGCGGCGAAACGTCTCGATGCACGACCTCGAGACTGGCGCCGTCGCGCCCTTTCAGCTCGTGGGCCGCGTGCAACCCCTCGCAGGCATCCGCGATGATCTTGCACGCGATCATCGGGAGCCGCGCAGAGTCCAGCTGCTCGAAGTTTTTGCGGACGGTCTTCATGGTCCGCGAGAGCGGCTCACCCATGAGGTACTCCATCGCGATGAAGTACGTGCCGTCGGACTCTCCGAAGTCGAAGACCTGGCAGACGTTGGCGTGGTGGATCCGCGAGGCGATCCGCGCCTCGTCGAGGAACATCTCGACGAATGCTTCCTCTTCGGCGAGGTGAGGGTGGATGCGCTTGACGGCGTTGACCTTCTCGAAGCCGCCGGGACCGCTGACCGTTGCCAGGAAGACCGTCGCCATGCCCCCGGACGCAACCTGGGCCGCGAGGTAGTAGCGGCCGAGCTGCGTGCCCACGGCCGCCGCGGCGCTGGCGTGGACAGCGGTCGTGCGGCCGGTCTTGCCGGTCTTGCCGGTCTCGCCGGTCTCGCCCGTCCCGCCCGTCCCGCCGGTCTCGGAAGAACTAGTCAGGGCTGCACCATGGGCGGCATCAGCGCCGTATTGCTGCTGCCCGAACCGGCAACGAGCACGGCGATGAGGATCACCGCGCCGACGACCAGGGCGCCGCCACCGACGAGGAAGGGCCACACGGGCACACCGCCATCGTCGTCATCGTCCGAGGGGTGGGTAGGGATGATCTCGATGCCGCCGCCACCGGTGGACCCCGCTTCGCGGCCCGGAAGGTCTCTGATGAGGCTCGAAAAAGGGTCGTCCGGCGTGCCATCGGTCGCGACGACCGCGCCCCCGGGGCCGACCGCCTCGGCGTAGACCTCGAGGGTCGTGTCCGGGGCCCCGGGCATCTCGAGGGCGGAGTTGCTGCGATGGGTCCAGGCGTTTCCGGGAGCCCGGGCCCCGAGGCGCAGCTCCTGAACGATGCCGCTCGTGTCGTGCTCCACGCGCGCACCGAGGCGCACGCCGTTGGGCTGGATCTCGGCATCGACATGCACGGTGATCTGCCCCGTCGTCCGTGCCTTCGCGCGGTCGAAGGCTTCCCGAACAACGGGCGGGACCTGCCGCCCAAATTGGTGGTCCGGGTCGAGGGACGCGAGACGCATGAGATCGGTCTCGAGGTCGTCGGCGTTGCCGAGGGTATGGTGGACCAGCGCGCGCCACTCGTAGAGCTGAATGAGGTCGTCGCGGGTAAGGTCCCCGGCCTCTTCGGCTCGGTGGAAAACCTCGAGGGCGGCTTCGAACTCCGCCTCGTCGAAGAGGCGCGCGGCCTCGTCGAGGATCGGGTGGGCGTGAGCATCCCCAGCGCTGGCGACGACGAGAGCCGCCGCAAACGAGATAACGAGCGTAAAACGAGCCATTAGCCGCCCGAAGTATGCCATTGGGATGCCTATCCAGCCACTCAACTACCCTTGTGACCCGACTCCGGAGAGGGTTGTTGGGCCTGGGATCGAAAATCGGATGGCTCGGGGCTTTGATCGGCCGTTTGGTTGCGATGATCAGGCACTTCCGGGATCATCGAAGCACCAATGGGCGGGCCCACGACTCCATCGATCGCGTTTCTGGCCGTCTTGGTCGTCGCCGGCGGCCCGGTCGGCCTTCTGGGCTGCGGCTCCGGCGATGGTGGCGGTACTTCGACCGCCGCTCCAGCGACGGCCCCCGCAGCCGAAGCGTCCCCTTCCGCAGAAGCCGAGGCGGCTGAGGAAGTGGAGCCGGGTCGTGACCTCGCGGGCCTCCGGGCCCTGGTCAATGACGACGGCACCATCACCCTCTCGGGGACGGATCGGTGGGGCGAGCGCTTCGAAACGACCTACGCCGACCTGAGCTTCTTCGCCGGATCGGTGCCGGTCTGGAAGCGCATGGTCACCGACGACCAGAGCGCGGCCCTCGAAGCGTTCCTCGCCGAGCTCGAGGGCGCGGCTCCAGCAGACGACCCAGAAGAAGCTGAAGAAGTCCTGGAAGAGGAAGTAGTAGAAGAAGAGTGACGCGGGTCACCCGAAGCCTCGCGGCCCTCGTGGTCATTTCGGGGACGGCCGCCTGGTCCGCCCCAGCCGGGGCCCAGGACCTCTTCGACCGCATTGCCCCAGACATCGAGGTCTTCGGCATCGTCAACCTCGAGGCCGAGGGCGACAGTGCCTTCGACCCCGGTGTGGGCGGCGCGATTCACCTCTCCGTCAACCTGCTTCCCGGCCTCGGCCTCCACGGCGGCACGCAGTTCTTCGTGCTCTCCCCGGCGGCCCACGAGTCGACCTACTATCTGGGCACACGCCTCGGCGCGCGGCTGCATCCGACGCGGTACTTCGACATCTGGGGCGATGGGTACGTCGAAGCTCATTGGGTCTGGGGCATCTCGGAGCATCAGATCAGCGCCCACGGATTCGACGTCGGCATCGGTTACGACTTTCCCCTGGCGCCGGTGATCGGCCTCGGCCCCTTCGTGCGCTTCAGTTGGATGAAGGACCCGGGCGCCAGCAACCCGATGTTCCTCTCCTTCGGGGTCTCGGTCAGCTTGATGACCTTCACCCGCCACGGCGAGGAAGTGCCGGACGAGGACCTCGACGGAGTGCCCGACCACGAGGACATCTGCCCCGCCATCCCCATCGGCCGCCACCCGGACCCCCACAACGCCGGCTGCCCGGCCCGGGACCGTGACGAAGACGGCCTCGTCGACCCGGAAGACGCCTGCCCCTCGGAGCCGATGTGGCCCCATCCCGACACGGACCACCCGGGGTGCCCCCTCGCCGACGCCGACGGAGACGGCGTTCCCGACGACCACGACCTCTGCCCCCACACCTTCGCCCCGGACGGCGGCGATGCGCTCCGGGAAGGGTGCCTAGAAGGCGACTCGCCCTTCTGACCAATGGCGCCCACTCACGCCATTCGCCGGCTTACCTCCTCGGGACCTCGGTCGACGTACGAAAGGTACGTCTCGGTCGGCCCCTGCGGGGGCGCTCGGCGACTGACGCAAGTGGACCCCATTGGCCCACCTGGGTCAGCTAATACTTCGGGACCCGTGAACGCGAGTGAGCACCGGTGGCCGGGGCATTCGCGACGGACCGTTGGCTCAAACTATCTCTTCTAGGCCGGCGCGCTCGAGGCGCATCGCGCGGGCGCCGGTGATGGCGATCATGTGCAGGACGGACTGCACCGTCGCACCTTGCTGGAGGGCGTTGACCGAGCGCTTCATGCCGAGGACCAGGGGGCCGATGACCTCTCCGCCGCCGGTCGCCGCGAGCAACTTGTAGGCGATGTTCCCCGAGTCGAGGTTCGGGAAGATGAGCACGTTTGCGGCGCCCTCGAGGGTGGAGAAGGGATAGGGCTCGCGAAGGGCAGGGATGAGGGCCACGTCGGCCTGCATCTCCCCGTCGACCATCAGGTCGGGTCGCATCTCTCTCACCCGCGCCGTCGCCGCGGCCGCCTTGGCCGAGGACTCGTGCTTGGCGTCGCCGAAGTTCGAGAAGGACAGCATCGCCACCCGGGGCTTGATGCCGAGCTCTTCGACGAGCTCCGCCGCGAGGACCGCGGTCTCCGCCATGGTCTCGGCGCTGGGGTCGATGTTGATGGTGGTGTCCGCCAGGAACTTCACGTCGTCCTTGGTGATGACGATGTAGAGCCCCGCCGCGTGGCCCCGACCGCCCCGGGTCCCGATGATCTGGAGCGCAGGACGGATGGTCTCCCGGTAGTTCGAGCTCATGCCGCTGATCAGCCCGTCGGCGTCACCGGTCGCGACCATCATCATGCCGTACACGGTCCGTCGCGCCTGAATGAGGCGCTCGGCGGTCGCCGCGGTCATGCCGTGACGCTGGCGCCGCTTGAAGAGCAGGTCGGCGTACTCCGAGACCTTGGGCAGCTGATCCCGGGGGACAATCTCGATGCCGTCGAGGGTGATGCCGATCCGCTGGGCGATTTCGTCGATGCGGTCCTGCCGGGCGATGAGCACCGGGTGGGCGATTTCGTCGTCGACGGCAATGCGGGCCGCTTGGATGATCCTCTCGTTCTCCCCCTCGGGAAAGACGATTCGCTTCATGTCAGAGCGGGCGACCTCGGTGATCTGGTTCATCACCCGGCGCGCCGGCGAGAGCTTGGTGGTGAGCGCATGGCGGTACTCGGCCATGTCGATGGGCCGCGTCGCGACGCCGGTCTCGATCGCCGCCTGGGCGACCGCCGGGGCCACCCAGTAGAGCGCCCGTTCATCCATCGGCTTGGGGATGACGTAGTCCGGACCGAAACGAATCGCGCTGCCGCCGTAGGCCGACATGACGGCCTCGGGCACGCCCTCGCGGGCGAGCTGCCCCCACGCCCCGGCAGCCGCCTGCTTCATCCCCTCGTTGATGACCGTGGCCCCGACATCGAGGGCCCCCCGGAAGATGTAGGGGAAGCCGAGGACGTTGTTCACCTGGTTCGGGTAGTCCGAGCGCCCGGTGCCGATGATCGCGTCGGGGCGCGCCTCCCGGGCGGCCTCGTAGGAGATCTCCGGGTCCGGGTTGGCGAGGGCGAAGATGATCGGCTTGGGGGCCATCTTCTTCACCATCTCGGGGCTGACCAGGCCTCCGCTCGCGAGGCCGCACATGACGTCGACGCCGTCGAAGGCCTCTTCGAGGGTATGGCGCGGGTCCGACGCGGGCACGGCAAACGCCGCCCGGAACTCTTCGATCGGGCCTTCGCGGTCCTGGCGCACGACGCCGCGGCTGTCGATGAGCACGATGTTCTCTTGCTTCACACCGAAGCGCATCCAGAGGCCCATGCAGGAGATCGCCGCGGCCCCGGCCCCGATGCAGACGACCGAGAGGTCCTCGAGCTTCTTGCCCTGGACCTCGGCTGCGTTGATCAGCGCCGCCGACGAGATGATCGCCGTCCCGTGCTGGTCGTCGTGGAAAACGGGGATCTTCATGCGCTCGCGCAGCGCCCGCTCGACGACGAAGCAGTCCGGGGCGCGAATGTCTTCGAGGTTGATGCCGCCGAAGGTCGGCTCGAGGGCGGCGACCACCTCGATCAGCTTCTCCGGGTCGGTTTCGGCGATTTCGATGTCGAATACATCGATGTCCGCGTAGCGCTTGAAGAGCACCGCCTTGCCCTCCATGACCGGCTTGGCCGCGAGGGGACCGATGTTGCCGAGGCCGAGGACCGCGGTGCCGTTGGTGACGACGGCGACGAGGTTCGACCGGGCGGTGTAGAGGTCGACCGTCAACGGGTCCCGGGCGATCTCCCGGCAAGGCTCGGCGACTCCCGGCGAGTAGGCGAGGGAGAGATCCCTCTGAGTGGCCACGGGTTTGGTCGGGACGACCTCGATTTTCCCGGGGCGGCCCTCTACGTGATAGGCGAGGGCGTCTTCTCGGCGAATTGTCTTCATCAGCGTGGGTCCGATCGCCCGGAGCATAGGGATTTCGCCCGCAGGGAGCCAGGTCAGTGGCGAAGGGCAAGATGGATCAAGACGCGGCGACGTGGCCCACGGCTCCCGCAACGGCTACTATGTCGCCGTGACTTTCCGTAGGGCGTCCCCGGCTCTGCTCTTGCCTTTGCTCTGGTCCGCGCTTTTGGCTGCGCTCGTGGCCGGCTGCGGCGGCGACGCGTCGCCCCTCGCCTGGACCATCGTCTTCGACGATCCGGCCGTGAAGGCCAATACGGCGGTGGTCGCGACCCGTGTCCTCGAAGGGGGATGCGCCGGGAGCAACCAAGTCTACTTCGGCACCATCGACCTCCGGACGTCGAGCGCCGCCCCCCAGCCCGACGAACTCGGGGAGGGGACCTATGGGTTCCTGATCGAGGCCCGGAGCCTCGACTGCGTCATCACCGACCGCACGTGCGATGAGCACACGCTCCCCCTCGAAACGGGAGAGATCGTCTCCACCTTCAGCAGCGCCGGCGGCGCCGGCTCGGCCTGTGCGACGGGTCAGGAGTGCGACGGGAACGGCCACTGCGTCACGCCGATTCCCACGGACTCGGGCATGCCGGTAGCGTGCGAAGGCGAGGGCACGCCGTGCACCGGGAGCACCGGCTCCGAGATGGGGACCTGCCGCGACGGTTTCTGCTGCTTCGGCTGTTGGACCGGCACCAGCTGCGAACTCGGCACGACGACCGCCGCCTGTGGTGCAGGCGCACCGGGCGCCGATTGCATCAGCTGCGAACCGGGCGATGTATGCCGCGGAAGCGGCGGCTGCATCGCGACCTCCAGCGACCCGGAGTTCTCGCTCTCGGCCAAGACCAACGTCTTCAAGGCGGGGGATGGAAAGTACTGGGCCAATGGCAATGACGCGATGTCAAACCAGCTCGGCCCGGTCGAACCCGCCGCGGGTGACAACGCGCTCCGCGGCTACACGGGGGCGCTACGCTTCGCGCATGTCGGCACGACGGAAGTCGCCACTGCGGCGATCGAAGCGAGCACCGGGGACCTCTACACCTGGGGCACCAACACCGCCGGGGCCCTCGGCGCCAACTCTTCCGACCAAGGTCGCGTAGACACCGAGCCCAACCAGATCGCGACCCTCGACCGCTGGCTCACCGTCGAGGGGGGAAATACACACTTCTGCGCCATCCGCGGCGACGACACCCTCTGGTGCTGGGGCACGAACCTCACCGGACAGCTCGGCCTTGGTGACAATACTCTTCGACCTGCGCCGACCCAAGTTGGTAGCAGCCGGTGGACCTCCGTCGCCACGCTCTTCAACCACACCTGCGCTATTCGCGACGATCGCTCGCTGCACTGCTGGGGAGAGAACGACGACGGGCAACTCGGGGACGGAAGCACCACCGACAAGAATCGGCCGTCCCGGGTCGGCACGGACAACGACTGGGTCGCCGTCGCCACCGGTGCGGGCCACAGCTGCGGCATCCGGGTGACCGGCGGCGCGCGGCGCCTCTACTGCTGGGGACGCACCACTTCGGGCGTCCTGGGCATAGGGGATCCCGCGGATATGACCCCCGAGACCACCCCGGTCGAGGTCCGCGCAGACACCACGACCTGGCAGACGGTAACCACCGGCCAGCATCACACCTGCGCCCTCGTCGACCTCGGAAGCGGCGGCCTCGAGGCCCTCTGCTGGGGCTTCGGCGGCTTCGGCGCCACGGGTACGGGCAGCATGGCCCAGAGCAACGTGCCCACGGCGGTCGACATGACGCCGGCCATTGGTTGGACTTCGATCCACGCAGGCCTCACGGCGACCTGCGGCCAACACGACGACACGTCCTACTGCTGGGGCGACAGCCGCCAAGGATGGCTCGGCATCGGCATGACTGGTGACAGCGCCGTCGCAACCTCACCGACCGCCGTCCTGCTGAATCCGGCGCCGTAGATTCGGTGGGCGACGCCCGTCGTGGCCAGCGCAGGGTTTTCGTCGATCCAGTGGATTCGGGGCCCGAGGATGGCGATTCGGGGCCCGGAGATCCCGAGGATGCTGGAACCCCGACCTGCGCGCCCGCCCCCGGCGCCCTCGCCATCGTCGAGGTGATGATCGCGTCTCAAAGTGGGTCGGATCGCGGCGAGTGGTTCGAGGTCGTCAACACCGGCTCCTGCGCCGTCGACCTGAGCGGCCTCGAGCTCGGAAGCCCGACCACGGATGGCGCACCGGTAACGCACACGGTTTCGACGGGCGTGCTCTCGGTGGGCGATCATCACGTCTTCGCGTTGAGCGGTGACCCGGCAGGCAACCACGATTTGCCTTGGGACTACGTGTACGGCACCGGTACGCGCAGCGATGTCTTCCTGGGAAACACCGGTGACGTGCTCACGATCGCGTACGCCGGCATCGAGCTCGACCGCGTCGAGTGGTCCTCAGCGGACTATCGCCAGGGCGCCACGCTCCAGTACCCGCCGGGCGCTGCGTACTCGGCCAACTGTGACATCAGCCGGTGGTGTGACGCCGAACGCGTGTATTCGACGACCAGCGGCACTTACTTCGGGACGCCTGGCGCTCCGAACGATGGCTGTTCCTAGCTCTTGACGATCGCGTTGCGGTGCTCGGCGGCTGAGGGTCGCGGCCGAGCCAGACCGCGGTCTAGGTCAGACGCGCACGGAACTCCCGCGAGAGCAGCGCGATTTTGTCGACCCAGGCCAGGATCTCGTCTCTTTGCGGACCGGCCTTTCGTTTGCCGCTCGGCGTCGGATACCGATACGTCGTCGCGTATGCCGAAAGACCATCGAGTTTGGCGAGCTTCTCCCGCCAAGCATCGTCGCTCGGGAGTTCGGCCACCAGAGCTTCCAGGTTGTGGCTGGCGGTCAGGTGGAGCCCTCGGCTGAGGCGTACCGCCTTGACCAGTTTCTCGGCCGCCTGCTGAAGGTGAAAGGCCGCAAGCCGGTTTGGCGGGTCGACGATCAGCCGCTTCGCGGCATCGAGTTCCACCTCGACGTCGTCGAGGTACGCACCGATGACTCGCGCATCAGGCCGGGGGCCGCTAGCGGCCATAGACGACCACACCGGTCGAGGTGACGATTTCGGCAAGGGTCCCGAGCGACATGCGCCATTTCTCGAACTCACTTCGGGTCATGGTGAAGACTTCGACACGGGCTAGGCGAAGGTCTCGGAGGCGTTTCCAAACCGATGCCGTGTCGAGGTCCTCTTCCGATGCATCGTCATCGAGAATGGCCATGAAGTCCCAGTCGCTCTCGGGGCCCGCTGCCCCGCGGGCCCGGCTCCCAAAAAGCCACACCTGCTCTGGGTGAAGGGTGTCGACGATGCGTTCGATGAAGTTCGCCGGAACTTCATCGGCGACCGGCCGAATCGTATGGGCTGTCGCGTCAGACACCTATCGAGCATAGCGCACCCGTGTCCAGGGGGCTCGCGAAAGGGGCGGTGCCATCAGGGTCATCGACGGGATGTGTTCCGGGCCATCGTGGGGCGGATCGTTCGGGTCTGTGGCGGGCGAGCTCCCTCCAGCGACGAACCAAGCCCGAAACTACTCCTCCAACTTCGAGTCCCGCAGGCCACCCGGCCTGTCCAGTTCGTACTCCGCCACGAGTGCCTCGACGGGGACTCCGATCTTCTGAAAACGGCGGATGTGATCCAGGGTCAAGTGTCGCCTCCGGTTCAGCAGCTCGCTGATGCGGCCACTCGTCAGCTGCACGGCCTCGGCAAGCGCTCCGTCGTTCTTGATCCCGCGCCGGTCCATGTAGTGGCGGATGGCCTCGATCGGGTCGGGCGCCTCGATCGGATGGTGCTCGACCTCGTACTTCTCGATGACGAGCGCCAAGAGCTCGAGTTCGTCGCTCTGCTCGTCGCCACCCAGCTCATCGATCAGCTTCGCAGCGCGGGCGAGGGCGGCGTCGTACGCCTCCTCGTTTCGAATGATCTTGATGGTCATTTGTCGTACTCCACGGTTGCCACGTCGATCTTGTCGTACTCGGCATGGGTGCCGAACCACTTCACGTAGAGGACGCCGGATGGGAAGTGGTAGCCCACAATCAGGCGATACTTGTTGCCCTTGATGTTGAAAACGATGCGCTTTCCGACCCGGTCAGCAGTTGGATAGTCCGCCTGCACTTCGACCCACTTGGCCCAGGACGCAGCCGAAACCGTGGCGTACCAAGCGTCGAGCGGACCCTTTGCATCCGCATGTGCCGTCCAGGCCCTCTCCAAGGTTCGCTTGCTGATGACCCGCACACCCTAGAGGATAAATCCTCCCATGGCGGGAGCAAGGCGTATTCTCCCATCATGGGAGGTTTATCGGTTTGCGGGTTGTAATCGCTCGAGATTTCGACCCGGTGCAGGCGGGTTGAACAGCGTCAGCTGGCTCGATGTGCGCGTATGCGTCGACGGCGTTCGCTGTCGGGGACGCCGCGTTCGGCCTCGTCAGCCGGTTGATCCGCCGGTCGCTCGTGTCCCAGTAGGTGCTGAACCCCAGCCCTCCCTCTTCAATTCATCCCGGAGAACCGACGGAGTACCGAAGACCGACGTCGTGCTCGCCGAGTAGGGCGACGGTGTTCGCAGAGAGATCGAGACCGAACTGCGTACCAATGCCCAGTTGGTCGACCAGGAACGTTGCCGGTGTCGGATCGCCATCGACCGGCGCCATGAATACATCGGCGATCGCTTGGTCGAGTCCTAGAGTCGGAACGACCGCCTTCGGCGATCGCGACGGGCCGGCCGAACCCGAACAGGGTTCCCAGCTCAGCCCGTAAGGCCGTGGCCCGGCTCGTTGAAGTTCAGCATCGAGCTCACTCCCCGCGGCGCCGCCCGATGGAGATTCGAGCTCTCCGACGTCTCTGACGGCGACGAGCACGTCGACGGCAATCTCGATGGGAACGGTTGCTGCGATCCGGAAGAAATCACCCGAGAGCGTGAACGAGAGTCCGCCGTCGTCGCCACCCACGGTTAGCCGCAGGTCGGCAAGGCACCCTCGCCTCACGAGGACGGCGAGATCCTCCGAGTGGTCGCGAAACACACCGACCAGTGTTTCGCTGAGCCCGTCGACATCAAAGGGCTCTTCGTCGAGGAACATCCAACTCCAGAGGGGCGGAAGGCATCTCGTCCCTCTTTCGCGTGCAGGCCAGGTCCGAGTCGGCTCAAGCCGTAGACACGAAGTTATCGCGCCGGGCGCGAGTCCTTCGTGGTGAACACCAATGCTACCGATGATGTATGCGTCCGCGCCCATGCCCACCTCACCCAATCGTGCAGACTCCTCGGGGGCCCCGCTCTCCCGGAGTCCAAGCATGCAGCGTGCGCGATGCGCCCCGCCTTGTCTCTCAGGGTTTTCCCCACGAACGTCCGATTTCGCGGTCAGCAGGGGCCCCCGCGTGGGGCGGGGCCGGTCACCCCAGACCTCGAACGTACTCGGCCGAGGAGGGGAGCAGGAGTGCGCTCGTTGATCCAGCCCAAGTCGAACTGAGTTCCCGGCCGAGCGCACACGTCCACGGGCTTGATCCTGCAGTTCGCCAATCGCACCCCAGATGACCCCCGTGAGGCCGTGCGGGAGGGTCCTTCGCCGGGGGCTCCGCGCGTGCCAAGGGGCCCCCAGCGCAGCCCCCCCTTGGCGCGTGCGGCGAGGCGGCCTTGCGCGAGCGCGCGGGGCCGCTTGACCGGCCTCGGTCAGCGCTCGCAGCTGCAAGGCCGCCGTACCCCGGCGAAGGACCCTCCCGCACGGCCGGCCCGCACAGATCACCTTCGACTGGATCGCTGGACGCACAATCGTACGACTTCACAATCCACTGACGCGGATCACCCTCAACGAAACCGAAGCGAAAGCGCCTAGCCCTTGACGAGCTCGTTCATCGCCCAGGTCTCTTTGGCGCGGAGGGGGCCGAACTGGACGCCGATGCCGTCGGGGGTGACCCAGCGGACCGTGGCGGGCAGATCAGACGCTTCCTTGAGCGCCGGGAGAGTGACACGTACCTTTACGGGCGTGCCGAACGGCAGCGACTCTTCGAAGGCGATGAACATGCCCCCCAAGCTCACGTTGATCGTCTTGCCGGTGAGTTCTCGCTCACCGTGCAACACCGTGACGTCGAGTTCGACTTCAAAGCGTTCATGGACGCGCCGGGCCTGTTCAGTCATGAGCGATTGCGTGAATAACCGTGGGTGAGGGGCAGGTCAAGGGGACGCGTGAGTCCTCGGGGGCAGCCGAGGAGGCGACCGAGGAGACGGCCGAGGCCGATCCGTCCCGGCCGGGGGATATCCCCCCCTCTGGGGCCCGGCGGAAGCTCACCGAGAGCGGCGCCGTAATCCTCGCCGCCGCCCTGCTCTCCTCGGGCGCCCTCGCCGCCCTCGCCATGCCCCGGCCGGTGGCCCCGACCGAGACCCCGGGCCTCGTTCTCCCCGTCGACGCCGCGGCCCAGATGCGAGCTCGCGACCGGGCCCTCGCCGAAGAGGCGCCGACGGGCATCCCCGCCGAGACCCTCCTCGACGCCTACCGGCGCCACGGCCTCGCCGAGCGCCACGGCTCGAACCCCGAGACCTACCGCTACGACCGACGCGCCATCGTCCGGGCGGCAGCGCTGCTCAGGCAGGAGAGCGGCGACGAGGCTATCGACGCGCTCCGGGCCCAGGTCACGGAACACCTCGACGAGGGGCTCCGGGGTCGCCTCGACCCTTCGGACCAGGACGCCCTGATGGGCACCTTCATCGAGACGATGTCGAGCTACGGCATCGTAGAGGACGGCGTCTGGCGCGCCCCGGACCTCGTCGTGCGCACGCTCTTCAAAGCGCGTTTCAACGCCGCCCTACGCCTCGAGCTCATCGAGGGCCTCTCCCCCGTCGAGGTCGAAGCTTATTGGGGGTGGCTCGCCCTCGAAGCCCACGACGCTCCCACGGACCGCCGCCTCGTAGCCCTCGGGGCCTACGAAGAGGTCACCGGCCGCGAGTTTGCCGAAGCCCGGGGCACCCTGCTCTTCGCCGCCGGGGAGTTCCTGGCCGCGGCCGAGGCCTTCGAGGGCGCCTACCAGGCCTCGGGCAATGTGCGCCTGCGCAACCACGCCCTCGCCGCCATGGCTGAAGCCGCGCCGTAAGGGGCCGCGGCCTTCTGACTCAATCGGATTCTGAATCCGAGTCGTCGTCGGTGGGCGCGGCCCGGGAGCGTCGGGTTCGCCGGAGGCCCGCCCGGGAGATGTTCACGACGGTCTCGACTAGGCCGATGACGATGTAGCTCGCCAGAATCCACACCAGGGCGAAGGAGACGTGATAGCGGACGGCGATGGCCGCGCTGCTCGAGAGCGCGAGGGTCACGAAGAACGCCGTGCGCCAGGAGAGCTTCAGGTCCTTGAAGGACCGGAACTTGATGGTGCTCACCATGAAGAAGCTGAGGGCGAGGATGACCCCGAGCATCAGCAGCGGTGACCCGGGCAGCACGTCGGCCATGCTGTGGTTGGCGACGACGAGGGAGACGAGGATGCCCGCTGCCCCGGGGATGGGCAGGCCGACGATGTACTTACCCGGCTTTTTCGGGGCGCCGCTCTCGCCCATCGCCTGCACGTTGAAGCGGGCCAGGCGGATGGCGCCGGTGGCGAGGTAAACGAAACACGCGAATACGCCCATCATGTCGAGGGTCGACAGGGCCCACTCGTAGACCAGGACCGCCGGGGCAACCCCAAAGGAGGCCACGTCAGCGAGGGAGTCGATCTGGACGCCGAAGGCGCTCTGGGTGCGCGTCATCCGAGCGACGCGGCCATCGATCGCGTCGAAGAACATCGCGAAGACGATGAGCAGGGACGCGCGGTAGAAGTCGTCCGCGGTCGGATCCCCCGCACAGATGAGGATCGCGTAAAACCCGCAGAAAATACTGGATAGGGTGAAGAGGTTCGGGAGTATGAACAGACTCTTCCGAAGGTCGACCTTCAAAGCTCGCTCCACCCCGCCGACGGGTCATACGAACAGTACGGCGAAGACCTGCCCCTGTCCACCGCAGGCACTCGGGGCCTCCAAGGCCACCCGGGCCCGTGGCCCGACGCCGAGATTGCGCTACCGTGGCGGGATGTTCCGCCCCCGGACCCTCTCAGCCCTCCCGGCCCTCTCGGCGCTCTCGGATCTCCCTGTGGTCACGGCGCTGTGCCTCCTAGGCGCCCTCAACCTGCTGGGCTGCGAAGACTCGGAGCTCACCCCCGAGCAAAGCCTCGAAAAGAGCTGCAACGGCGAGATCATCGTCAACTGCCGCCCCTACGAATACGCGATCGTCCGGGAGGCGACGGTGATGCCCCCCGAGGTCGAGGTCGGCGACCCCCTCGCCCGCATCGACGTGCGCGTCGTTTTCGATGGCTGCGCCGACGCCCCGTCGACTCACATCATCTCCCTCCAGGGCCTCGACGAGTCGGGGGGCGATACGTCGGATGGCGGCACCCCCGGGAGCATTTTCCCCCTGACGACGCTCCGCGATGGCTCCCCGGATGACATGGACGACGCGCCCGGCGTCATCGTCGCTAGCGTCGAAAACTTCTTCATCGCGCCGGTCCCGGCGCGGACAGATCTAGTCATCCGAGTCGAGCCGCGGATCGACGTCTGCCGGGGCGGGTCGGTGAACGTCGCGTATCGCACCGGGGCGACCTTCGAGATGCCCTGACTCGGGCTCGGCATCTTCGGCATCTTCGGCGTCTTCGGGGTCTTCGGCCGCTTCAGTGTCTTCGGCGTCTTCGGCGTCTTCGGCGTCTTCGGCGTCTTCAGCGTCTTGGGCCCGAGCCACTTGGGCCGCTTGGGCCTCTCGGCGCCGCCGCACCCGTGGGTTCTCGTAGACCGAGACCAGCGGCACTCCGTCGAAGGTGAGCACCTCGACGGGCGCCACAGATCCGAATGCGGCCCACGCTTGGTAGTCCACCTCGGCGAAGTGCTCTTCGTGGTGCACCATCGCGTAGTCGGCCTGGGTGAGTTCCCCGACGGCGCGCACGTTCTGGGGGATGAGCCCGTCGCGCTGAGCCATGTGCCACGACACCCAAGTGGCATCGCAGAGATAAACGCTGCCTCCGTCGGGCATGGTCTCGCGGAACCACTCGCCGAGGGGTCCGTGGGTGTAGCCCCAGAACTGCCGGTTCATGCCGTCGTCGGCGGCCCCGGGCACGCCGCCGGCTGCGTAGGCGTAGCTCGCGAGGCCGTGAGGGTGGCTGTGGGCCGTCTCGAGGACCGCCGGGGCCAGACACAGGCAGGCCAGGAGGACCGGAACCATCCGCCCAAAGGTGCGCTGGCTCGGGGGTAGGAGATGCCGGGCCACCTGGGACAAACGACGGAACCCGGCGCCGGCGAAGAGCACCAGGTACGGGTAGGCTGTGAACCAGTGCTTGGTCCCGCCAAAGATCGGCGAGGACGGCATCGCGATCACGACCATCGGGGCCAGGAGCGCGCCGAAGAAGAGCACGTCGGTGGCGCGGGCGTCGGCTTCGACCTGGCCCCGGGGCCACCAGCGCGTATCGAGGCCCGGCGGCAGGAGCGCCCGGGCGCGGCTGGCGAGGCCGGCGAGGCCCAGGAGCACGGTGATCGCCGGGACCGTGTACCAGGTCAGGACGAAGGGCAGGCCCATCGGGAACGGCGGCTGCCAATAGCTCGTGCCCATGTACTGATAGACGTAGTGCTCGTGGTTGACGTGGAATCCGATGTACCGGCCGATGCGCTCGAAGGTGTCGAACCACATCCACGGCCAAAGGGCGACGAAGAGAACCGGGGCGATGACCAGCATGGCGATGACCCAATGGGGCACGTAGCTGCTGCGCGGGGCCCGGCCGGCTCGCCGTCGGCGACGCTCTCGAAGCACGACGAAGGCCCAGTGGATCAGAAGGATGCCGGGGACGATCCAGGTGTTGTGCTTGGTCTCGAGGGAGAGGCCGAAGGCGACGCCAAACCAAAGTGCCCACCAAGGGTTTTTGAGGCTGCGCCAATAGCAGTAGACGGTCCAGGTCAGCATCAGGACGATCGGCACGTCGAAGCAGTTGAGGTGAGCGTGGTAGAAGAACCGCGGCATCGCGCCTAACGCGATGGCGGCGAAGATGCCCGCCGGGCGGCCGTAGACGCGGGCCCCGAAGATGAAGACCAGCCAGAGCAAGAGGCCCGCCGAGACCATGCCGGGGAAGCGGTGGGCCTTGGTGGCGCTGTCGAAGACCTCCCACTCTTCCTGGGCGAGGTTCGACAGGGCGAAGAAGCTCTTCGCGAGGGCCGGATGCTCGTGGTTGTGCACCCAGAAACGGTCGACGGTTTCCTGGGTTATCGCGTCTGCCGGGTCCGCCGCGAGGGCCTCGAACCAGCGACCGTACTGCTCGGCGGCGCTGACGTAGAAGCTCTCGTCGCGGGTCATCGCGTAGTCGTTGGCGGTCGCCATGAGCATGGCGATGTAGACGACCGCGAGTAGCAGCCCGAAGAGGTGGTCTCGGTATCCGACGGGCCTCTTCACTGCTCCCCCACTCGCTGCCCGGTGCGCACGGTGGCGGTCCAGCAGAAGGACCGATAGCCGGCGTTGGGAGCAACCACGTCGATCGACACGTCGCCTCGGGCGTCCGGATCAGCCGCGGCTTCCGCCGCCGAACGGGTCGGGATGACCGCCGAGGTCCACCCCTCGAGGTCGCGGTGAATGAGGGCACCCATCTGCTCACCACCAACCCGGACCCGGGCGGTGATGGGAGCGCCGATCCCCTCGCGCTCGTGGCGATTGTAGAGGCCGCCGTAGATCACGATGCGCTCACCGAGAGGGATGTTGCGAAAGGTGGCGCGCATTGGCTCGGGCCCCTTGGGGTGCTGGTAAATACAGTAGTGGGGCCGGTAGTCGAGGCCCTCCATAACCGTCGTACCAACCCACGGGATACCCGGGCCACACACGAAGCGCTCCGCGGGGATGATGTGGCCTTGCGCGAGGCCAGTGTGCCGGGACATGCCGGCTCGCCGCCAGCGGCAGAGCTGGGGTGCCCCGTCCACGAAGTGCTCGACGGTGGCGGCGCGGATATTGTCGACGAAGTTGTAGCGAACGGTGCTCGCGCCGAGGTCCCAACGCCTCACCGTCACCCGGCCGTATCGCGTCTCTTCATCGGCCGGCCGGGTGGGGGCGGCTTCGCTCCGGTGGCCGCGAATGGAGAGCTCGAAGAGGCGGTCGTAGACAGCGCTATCGCTCGGCGCAGCCATTTCGAGGCTCATCTCACTGCCGAGGTGCTCGCGGAGCAGCGGGTCGGTCCAATAGGGGGCCGAGACGATTCGATCGGCCTCGGTCAGCTCGGCCTTCACCGCAGCGGCGGCGGCGTCCCAATCGGCTTCGGTCGGGACCCGGGCGACGATGACCTGGTAACCGACGAGCTCGGCCAACGCGACGAGGGGCAGGACCAACCACAGCGCGCGCCGAACCCGTCGTGCCCGGGGCGCGTCGGCTTGGTTGGGAAGGCTCAGCCGGGCCCCGGGATCGGCCGCCACCTCGGGCTCCACCTGGGGCTCCACCTGGGGCTCCACCTGGGACTCCACATCGGCCATGCGCGGCGGAGCATTGGCCGGCAAGGCATCCGTGTCAATCCGTGGGGTTAGGGGCCTCGAGAGCGTGGCGAGCCTTGACCTTGGGCGGGCCCTCTGCCCATGGTTTTGTGCATGTTCCCGGGACTCGACGAGGCGCTCTCTGCGATGGATCCCGCGCTCCGAGGCGGCGGCATCGACCGGGACCCAGAAACCCTCGAGGCGTACTCCCGGGACGAGAGCGACGCGCCGCGAGCGACACCCGGTGCCGTGGTGACGGCGACCTCGACGGAGGAGGTCGCGGCGGTCCTCCGGGCCGCCCGGGACCACGGCGTGCCGGTGACGCCGCGGACCGGCGGCACCAGCCGGGTCGGGGGCGCCATCCCCACAGCCGGGGGCATCCTCCTTTCCCTCGCCCAGATGGACCGCATTCGCACCATCGACCCCCGCGACATGGTCGCCGTCGTCGGCCCCGGGGCGGTGACCGGCGCGGTGCACGAGGCCGCCGACGAGGCGGGGCTCTTCTACGCCCCGGACCCGAATTCGGCAGACTCCTGCACCATCGGCGGCAACGTCGCGACCAACGCCGCGGGGCCGCGCACTTTCAAGTACGGCGTGACCCGGGACCACGTCCTCGGCCTCGAAGTGGTGACCGGCACCGGCGAAATCCTCCGGGTCGGCAGGCAAACACGCAAAGGCGTGACGGGCTACGACCTCACCGCGCTGATGGTCGGCAGCGAGGGCACCCTCGGCATCGTGACCGAGGCGACGGTTCGTCTCTTGCCGCGCCCCGAAGCCGTGGCGACGCTCCTGGTCCTCTTCGAAGACGAAAGCCAAATCCCCGGCGCCGTCCTGGCGATGGCCACGGCCGGCGCCGCCCCGCGCTGCGTCGAGCTCCTCGACGCCCTCACCCTCGACGTCCTGCGCCCCGACGCCAAGGTGCCCATCCCCACGAGCGCCAAGGCGATGCTCATCGTCGAGGTCGACGGCGACGCCAGCGATCTCGACCGCATGCTCCAGCGCACCGGCGACGTGCTCATGGACCAGGGCGCCTCGGACGTGCTCGTCGCGCAGAATGGTTCAGACCGGGACCGCCTCTGGGCCGCCCGGCGCCAGATGAGCGTCTCGGTGAGGCGCCTCGCCAATCACAAGCTGAGCGAAGACGTCGTCGTGCCCCCGGCCCGGCTCCCGGAGTTGCTCAGCGCCGTGCGAGAGATCGGAGAGCGCCAAGAGCTGAAGGTGCCCGCCTACGGACACGCCGGCGACGGAAACCTCCACGTGAACTTCCTCTGGGACGACGACGACGAGAAGCGCCGGGTCGATGCGGGGATTGTGCAGCTCTTCGAGCGCGTCGTCGGCCTCGGCGGCACCCTCAGCGGTGAGCACGGCCTCGGCATCACCAAGGCGCCCTACCTGGGCCTCGAACAGAGCGACGCCGTCATCCGGGTGCAGCGCCAGATCAAAGACGTCTTCGACCCAGCCGGCATCCTCAACCCCGGCAAGATGTTCCCGGCGCCCGGAAAGGCGCCGCGTCACGGGGATTGTTGACGACGGACGCGAGGCTCGCCGTCGCTCTTCAGCCGGCGAATATTCCGTCGAGGGTCTCGGCGGTGATCACCCGCTCGAGCCACCCCTCGAGCTCCCCCGGGCTGCCTTCGGCGATCCGTGCTTCGACCCCGGAACCCAGGACCCCGAAGCGGAGCTGAAGAAGGCGGGCGAGCATGGTGCGGTTGGCCTCCTGGCGGCCCTCTTCCCGGCCCTTCTCCATGCCTCGCTGAATGAGTTGCTCTGCGGGAGATGCCATGGCTGCCTCGACCTCTGGGATGACCTCGATGAATCTGTCTCGGATGGTCTCGAAGGAGACGTCCTTGGCGACCCGTATAATGTAGCGCACAACCGTGTCGAAGTCCGCGGAGTCCCGGCCCGGGGCTACCAGCTTCTCGATCTCCTCGCGCCACGCCCCGACACGCTCGAGGAGCGCCTCGATGGTCCGCGCATCGCGCAGGACCCAGAGCGCGACCTTTGGAAACGCTTCGAGGGGCCGGGCGAGGAGGGCTGGGTCATCGACGTGGACGAGGTCGTCGATGATCATCTCGAAGTTGGGCACCACGGCCCCGAGCTCCGGCATGTCATCGAGGCCTTCGACGAGCTCGTGGAGCGTACGCGGCTCAGTCCACCCGCCGCGGCCATGATGGACCACGATAGGAACGACGATGGGCAGCGTCTTGCGCTTCGGCTCGTCGCGGAGGATCGCTGCCCAGATGCGCTGGATGTAGGTCAGCAGGCGGAACGCCATCAGGGCATGGGGCTCGCTCTGGTGCTCAACCAAGAAGTAGATGAACGCCATCTTGCCGTCGATCGGGACCCGGTAGAGCAGGTCTGCGTGCCGATGCCGGAACTCCGGGTCGACAAAACTCGCGGGGATGAGTTCGAGGCGGCTGAGGTCCATGCGCGCGACCAGCGCCGCAGGGAGCATGGTGCGGATCAGCCCCGCTGCGTGTCGAGGCACGCTGAAGGTCCTTTTGAAGAGGGTGTCGTGGTCGCCCATGGCCGCGCCCCTTATCGGGCGCCGGCGCCGGCGGTTGCGTAGGAAACACGACTCCATCGGAGTCCCCACGCGCTCCCCGCGTCACCTATCGTCTGAGCGGACCAAATCAATCCGATTGCTGAACAAATGCGGCGGAACGCTAAAAAGCGTCATTCGAACCCCGAACAGTGCCGGATGGGTCGTGAGGCACAAGTGAGGTCGTGCCGGTTGCGAGCAGCCCGCGGAGCCTACTTTTGTAGGTGAGCAGGCCGCGCAGGAAGCGGGGCGAGATCACGCCGTGCATCGCGGGCCAGGCGGCGCTGTTAAATCAACATGCTCGCCGGGCTCTCCAAGAGCCGCTTGAGCACCTGGAGGTATTTCGCACCCGTCGCGCCGTCGATGACTCGGTGGTCGCAGCTCATGGTGAGGCGCATGCGCTTGCCGGGGACGACGGCGCCGTCCTTCACGACGGGCTCGTCTCGGATGGTGCCGACGGCGAGGATGGCGCCCTCGGGGGGGTTAATGACGGCGGTGAACGCTTCGATGCCGAACATGCCGAGGTTCGAGATGGTGAAGGTGCCGTCGGTGAACTCTTCGGGCTCGAGCTTCTTATCCCGGGCGCGGCCGACGAGGTCGCGGACTTCGGCGGCGATCTCGGACAGGCCCTTCAGGTCGGCGTCACGGACGACGGGGGTGATGAGGCCGTCGGGGATGGCGACGGCGACGGAGATGTCGACGCGGCCGTGGTAGTGGATGGTATCGCCCCGGTACGACGCGTTGGCGTCGGGGTAACGGCGGAGAGCGACAGCCACGCCCTTGATGAGCAGGTCGTTGACGGAGATCTTCTCGCCGGTGCGCTCGAGCTCGGCGTTGATGCCCTTCCGCGCGGCGAGCAAGGGCTCCATGTCGACGTCGATGGTCAGGTAGTAGTGGGGGATGTCGCGCTTCGACTCGGTGAGGCGCCGCGCGATGGTCTTGCGCATCTGGCTGACCTTCTCGATGCGCGTCTCCCGGGAGGCGGTCGCCGTGCGGGCGACGGCTCTGGCCGTGGTCGGGGCGCTCGCTCCGCCCGAGGCCAGGAAGGCTTCGAAGTCGGTCTTGACGATGCGGCCATGGGGCCCGGTGCCGGTGATGGTGCCGAGGTCGACGGCGTGTTCGAGGGCCAAGCGCCGGACGAGGGGTGAGGCGAGGACGCGCCCGTCGTGGGCCGCGGCGGTCGGTGAGACGGCCCCGGTGCCGGCGCCGGAGAGCGTACCCGCGACAGTTCGGGCGGGAGCGGAGCCGGTCCCGGCGCCGGAGATCGTTCCGGGAGCCGTACCGGTTGTGATGGATGCGGAGGCGGCCG
>Ga0164313_10001046_pt1 | contig 23900 bp, 23 predicted proteins | sample GuaBasSedimGuay4_FD_113735 | JGI IMG/M metagenome (GOLD analysis project Ga0164313, IMG submission 113735) | Subseafloor sediment microbial communities from Guaymas Basin, Gulf of California, Mexico - Guay4, Core 4569-4, 0-3 cm | ecosystem: Environmental > Aquatic > Marine > Hydrothermal vents... | reverse complement strand
CAGAGCGTTATTATTAAAAACGATTTTAAAGAGGAATGGGTTAGTGATTTAAAAGGTATCAAATCTTTAGAATCTTTATCAAAAGAAGATCTTATAAAAAATATAAGAGACAAAGGTATAGTAGGTATGGGTGGTGCAACATTTCCTACTGCTGTAAAACTTTCTCCTCCTAAAGATAAAGTCATTGATGTTATTATTGCGAATGGTGCTGAATGTGAACCGTATCTTACAACAGACTACAGGGTGATGATGGAGTACCCTGAAAAAATTATTAACGGTCTTCTCGTCGAAATGAAAATTACGGAAGCAAAGCATGGTATTGTTGCAATCGAAACTAACAAGAAAGATGCTGCAGTACTGCTTGAAGAGAATGTAAAAAAAAGAGGACTGGATAATGTAGAAGTGGTTTTGGTGAAAACAAAATATCCTCAGGGAGGCGAAAAACAGCTTATTAAAGCAGTACTCGGAAAAGAAGTTCCTGCTGAAAAACTGCCTCTTGAAGTAGGTGCAATAGTGCAGAACGTTGGTACGCTAAAAGCTATTTCTGAAGCAGTATTTGAAGGAAAGCCGCTGATAGAACGAGGGGTTACTGTTTCTGGTTCTGCAATTAAAAAGCCGGGCAATTATATTATAAGAATAGGTACTACTGTGACAGATATAATACAGCAGACAGGTGGACTTACAAAAAAATTGCGGAAGCTTATTTTTGGTGGTCCTATGATGGGAATTGCCCAATCTACAATAGAAGTACCAGTAACAAAAGGCACGTCTGGGATTTTATTTTTTGGAGAAGAAGTGCTTGACATGGCACCACAAGACGAGATGCCCTGCATACGATGTTCGCGGTGTGTAGACTGGTGTCCTATTGGGCTTATGCCTCTTCTTATCGATCATGCCTGGAGGAGAGATGACATAAAACTGACAGAGACATTAAACGCAACTGATTGTATTGAATGCGGAGTTTGTTCATATGTCTGTCCTTCAAAAAGGCACCTCACGGAAAATGTGAGAAATGCTAAACAGAAAATTTTAAAGCAGAGAAAGATTGAAACAGCTAAGCAAGCTGCATTTGAAAAAATAAAAGCATTAAAAGTAAAAAAAGCACAAGAGGAGAAGGAAAAACTAGACGAAGGAGAAAAAGCTAATGGATGAAAATTTGATTGATCTTATTGTGACCTCCTCCCCACACATTCGCGATAAAGCAAAGGTATCTCTCATTATGAGAGGGGTTTTGATTGCTCTTATGCCTGCCACAATAGCAGGACTGTATTTTTTTGGAGTTGGACATACATTAGGGGTTGTCATCGTTTCTATTTTGTCTGCAGTTGTTGCTGAGTATCTAAGTTGCTTGATTTTCAGGAAAAAAGCGACAGCATATGATTTATCTGCTGCAGTTACAGGATTACTCCTGGCACTTACTCTTCCACCGTCTTCACCGTACTGGATGGTAGCAGTTGGTGCTTTTGTAGCAATAATACTTGGAAAATGGATTTTTGGTGGCATAGGTTCTAATCCATTTAACCCGGCACTTGTTGGAAGAGCATTCCTTATGATTTCTTGGCCTACATATATGACGATATGGGTAAAACCTTTTACGCAAAGTGTTTTTCCTCCTACAAGTGCGATTACAACGGCTACTCCGCTTAATATTATAAAGTTGAAGGGATTTTCTGAGGTACTTGCAATGTTTGATGGCTCAAGATTAATCATGTATAAATCCCTTTTTTTAGGTAATGTAGCTGGTTCGATTGGGGAAACATCTGCGTTACTTTTACTTATAGGTGGAATTGCTCTTATTGCAAAAAAGATTATTGATTGGCGTATCCCCGCTGGTTTCATCGGAACAGTTTTTGTCCTTTCCGCTGTTTTCAATAGAGATCCTGTTTTTTCTATTCTCTCAGGTGGTCTGTTTCTTGGTGCATTTTTTATGGCAACAGATTATAGCTCTTCCCCCATTACTGTTAAAGGAAGATTATGGTACGGCATTTCATTAGGAGTCCTGACGGTTATTTTCAGGCAATTTGGTGCTTCTCCTGAAGGAGTCATGTTTTCAATATTAATTATGAACTGCTTTGTGCCATTTTTAGATAAGATGCTTCCAAGGATATATGGCCACTTTGCTCCCAAAAGAAGGATGAATGTATGAATAAAATACTAAAATTAACATTAATCCTTGGTGTTGTAGGAGCGATATCGGGTGGCGCTCTGGCAACTGTTTATAAGGTCACCGGGCCTGTTATAAGTGCGCAGGATGCAAAGACATTGCAGGCAGGGCTTTCAGAAGTTTTCCCCGGAGACTATCAATTTGAAGGGTTAAATGAAGAATTTGAATTGTCTGATTCAGTTGTAAAAATTGATGATGCATATATTGTTAAGTCTAATGGGGGAATTATCGGGTTAGTATTACAAGTTACATCTCCCGGTAGTCAGGCTCCGATTAAACTGCTTGTTGGAACAAAAAAAGACGGAACTGTAAGTGGAGTTAAAATCTTGGAAAGCCTTGAAACTCCAGGGCTTGGTGCAAATGCTTCTAACTCTGATTATTATGTGGAGAAAGAAAATAAGATAACATTCCTTGGTCAATTTAAGGGGAAAAAATTTTCTGATAATTTTGTGCCCAAAGAAGACGTCATTGCGATTACAGGAGCTACAATTACTTCTACTGCTGTTGCAAGGGGAGTAAAAGTAGCTGGGAGAGTTGCACATAATTATTTCAAAGAAAAGGAAGGGTCGGGATGAAAAAATACTGGAAAATTGTTTGGAACGGAATTACTCCATCGAATCCGATACTTATTCTTGCTATTGGACTTTGTTCCGTTGTTGCTGTAACCAATTCTGTGCAAAATGCTTTACTAATGACATTTGTTTTTAGTTTTGTTCTAATATTTTCAGAAGTCATCATTTCTTTACTAAGAAAAATTATTCCTGGAGACATCAGAGTGCCTATATTTGTTGTGGTTATTGCCACTTTTACAACAATTGCCACACTTCTCTCCAGAGCATATTTTAATTCAATTTATGAAGCAATCAAACTCTATATTTTTCTTGTTGTTGTAAATTGTATTATCATTGGAAGAGCAGAGGCATTTTCTTATCAAAATTCTATTGTAGATTCTATTTTTGACGGCATTGGAATGAGTATTGGTTATAGTTGGGTGATTATTGCAATAGCTGCTGTTAGGGAAGTGTTTGGTAATGGCACCATAGCGGGTTTTAGAGTATTTCCTGCATCATATAGCCCTGCGCTTGTTATGATTCTTCCACCTGCTGGATTTCTTATTTTAGGTGTACTTGTAGGGTGGCTTGAGTTTACTTTAAAGAAAAGGAAGGTTAAAAAATGAGTTATCTTGCAAACCTCGGCAAAATTTTTGTTGCTTCAGCTTTTGTAAATAATATTGTGTTGTTGCAATTTCTTGGTTTATGTTCGTATATAGGTCTTACGGATAATATGCATGCTTCTATTGGTATGGGGTATGCAGTGACATTTGTGACAGTACTTGCTGCTGCTGTGACATGGATTATCGATCGTTGGATACTGATTCCATTTCATCTTCAGCCATTCCTCCAGATTGTGTCGTTTATACTTGTAATCGGATCGTTAGTTGGGCTTGTGGAGATTTATATTAGAAAAATGTCCCCTCATTTATATAAAGCAATGGGCATATATCTTCCACTTATTGCAACTAATTGCCTTATATTGGGAGTTACCTTTATTAATTCTCTTCAAGGTTTTGATTTTGTGGAGTCCATTGTTGAGGCAGTTGGTGCAGCAATTGGCTATTTTATGGCTATGTTGATTCTTGCTGGCATAAGAGAGCGTTTACGCAACTCAGAACTTCCTGATTTTTTCAAAGGTAAGGCTATTGCATACATGGTATCAGGGATTGTTGCTCTTGCGTTTATGGGATTTCAGGGGATGATAAAATGAGGGGCATGAGATGAAAACTTTTATTATTTCTGTAGCGACGGTTGGCGGCTTTGGTGCTTTTTTTGGTGCCTTACTTGGCTATTTTGCAGAGAAATATAAAGTAGAAGAAAATCCGTTAGTTAAAGCAATTTATGAGGTTTTACCCCACGGAGAATGTGGGGCTTGTGGTTTTCCTGGGTGTCATTCTTGTGCAGAGGCAATAGCCGAAGCACAAGCTTCTGTAGATGTTTGCGTTGTAGGGGGTGCAGCAACTACAGAAAAAATTAAAAAGGTTGTAGAAGAATTTAAAAATAAAGCCAGTAAAAATTAAATTGAAATCATTTTTTTAATCGATATAATGTAAAAAGGGAGAAAAGAAATGCGGAAATTTATGTACAGTGTGATAGCTATAATAGTTATGTTTAGTTTAATATCCAGCAATGTACACCTGGACAGTTCCGTATTGTTTAAAGACATGGATGTTCTTAGCAGTTTTTCGAATAAAGCAGTGGACTCTTCAGCAAATACTATTGTTCTTTCTTCTGCTATTAATTCTGAATTTTTAGAAGATATTTCAAATGCAATACAGGAGTTTTATAAAAGTATGATTCCGTTTTTTAAAAATCTTTCGGAAAAAATTGTTGAATTTTTTCTTCCTGCAGCTGAATTAATATATCCTTATATACATACTTATTTACCTGATGTTGGCACAGACACACTTGCTATGATTCTTTTTTATATTCTTTTGGCCTTGATCATTCTTTTGTTTATTCCAAAGAGAAAACGGAAAAAGTCACTTCCTGCTATTAAACTGGAAGAATCACACAGAAAAATACCTTCTTTTAATGTGAAAGTATTGGAAGAAAAAGAAACAGTTAAAATTGATTATGAAGTTGATGAAAAGTCAATGACAATTCCCGTTCCTGAGAAAATCGGGAAAGAAGAAGTTGTTGCAAAGCCAGGGAAGAGTAAAATGCCTTATGGAGGAGGAGTTCCTTATGGGCAAAAGAGAGTTGAGAAAATTGATTCCAAAAGCAAAGTGCAAAAACAAGTCGAGCCCTCGGAAATAAAAGAATCTATTCCTTCTGTTTCAAAAGAAGAAGTAAAAAACCCATTAGAGGAAAAGAAAAATGTTGAAAAAATAGTTGTTGAGCAAGTTCCCGGGAAGATTGATAAAACAAAAGAGGCAATCTCTCCATCAGATAAAGAAAAAGGTATGGAAGCAAAAGAATTGAATGTAAAACCCTTAGAACTGAAAAAAGAAACTGAATTGCCGAAAGAGCCAGTAAATGAGATTAAAGAAAAATTAGAAACGGAGGAAAAAGAGAAACCCGAAAAACGCGATACAGAGACAAGACTGAAAGGAGAAGCAAAAGAGCCTTCTGTTCCTAAAGAGAAGGCCATTCCAACTGAAGAAAGAGAGGAAGAGGTTTCAGAAGAAACAAAAAGCTCTCTTGATCTTTTGCTTGAGAAGGTGAAGCGTGAATCCTTGGAGCAGGAGTCACGGAAAACTGAGGAAGAGCAAGCAAAAGGGCCTATAGCTCCTGAAAAGATTGGCAAAGAAGAGGAAAAAGCTGCCAAAGAACCTCAACAAGAAAAAGTTCATCCTCTCCCCTCTCAAGTTTTTAAAAGCGGTGTTGTGATGGATGCTGATTCATTATTAGAGTTGCTAAAATTGAAAAAAACTGAGTATCTGAACCAGGCATTTGTTTCAGTATCTGCTCAATCGCACCTAGAGGAAGACATTAAAATAAAATATAGAATAGGGGTTATTACTCTAACTTCTATAGAAATAAATTTTGTAGAAGATCTTGCACATAGAATTGCTTCTAAAATAAGTACAGCAGAAGCTGTGCTTATTGCTAAAAAAATAAAAGCAAAGGATGTTGTGGTATCGGATTCTCCCAAGATTACATCGTATCAGGGGATAAAAATTCATAGTTTGAAAGATTTGCTTGAATAAGTAGAACATATAGTAAGTTTTTCTTTAAAAGGGTTTTTTGCTGTGTATTTTAGTTTTTAAAAAGATTAGTTCACTCTATTTTTTAGTTGGAGATTTTATCCTCTGAGGAACATCCCACTTTGCACTACAAATATTATACCTAATTTCAGGAATAATTTGTTAAATCGTATATGTTATGATAAGTTACTCTTTTTGGAAAAGCTCGTACAGTTTGCCTGAAATTGTAAAAGTATCTTCATTTCCTTTTGCTATGATAATTCCATTTTCTTCTGCTTTTGCGATAGCTTGCTTTGGTATTGTGCTGTTCTCAGAAATTATAATAATTGGTATTTTTTTAATTGTTGCAACGCCTATTATATTCATGTTTGTTTGTACAGTGAGCCATGCGGACTCATCTTCTGCTTTTGCAAGCACATTACTTAATAGGTCACATGAATATGCAGATTTTACTTCTTTTTCCATGTCTACATTTTTTGTAACCAATTCGAGTTTTAAAGCCTTAATAATTTGTTTTATTTTCATTGCAGTTCTCCTTATTTCGTTATCTTTTGCTTTCCATACTTCAAATTGAAGTGATGTGCCCTTTCCTTTTTCTGAATGTAGCATGGTAAAATCGGCTATCTTTTGAATATTATTTAGACCTACGCCTGCGCCGAATCCCAAGGATTTTGCAGTTTCAGATGCAGTTGAAAATCCAGGTGTAAGCGCATTTAAAATGGACGGAATTCCCGGCCCTCTATCTATTACCTCTCCCTTGATTCTTTTACAACAGAGAATCGTTTTAAATAATCCGTAATATGCATGGATAATTACATTTGCTTCTGCTTCGTATGCACATATACCAAATCTCCTTAAAAAATCTCTACTGCCAACAAATGATTCATTTTTGAAACACTCTTCTTCTGTGAAAGAAATTTTGATTAATTTTCTTGTTTCAATTGTTACATTACCAATATGTTCAAAATCTGCACCTCTTATGGGAAATTGGAATATTTTTATCTTTTTTGCCATGGAGCCCCTTTTAATCCTTCTTTATAGAGAAGTCCACAAGTTACAAACATTATATAATGGGTTTTAAGCATTATAATATTGTTTTTCTTTGCAAGCTCGATTGTTTTTTGAGGAACTGTTTTACCTCTTACGATGAGCACAACAGGAATGTCAAGTATTATAGCTGTTCTTACAACAGATTGGTCTGTAATTCCTGAAATAAGCAGTACTGGTTCTTCTTCTCTGCTTATGATAAAGAGTGTATCACTCATCAAATCTGCAGCAAATGCATATTTGATATCGATGTCTGTGATACCGTTTTTCTGGAGAATTTCTGCTTTTGTTACATCTATTATTGTTTTTATTTTCATTTTTATTTTATCCTCTTTGATTCTATATTAGAATACTATCTTATATTAATAAAATAGTCAAGATAGTTAATAAGTGGTAATAAAATTTTATTTTTTACGTGAACTAACTTTATTTTTCTTGATCATAAAATCATTAGTAAATACTTTAAAACTATGAATAATTGGGTAGATATTTCAATATTTTCATAAATAAAAGTAATTCTTCAATTCGAAAACTATTGCATTATCCAATAAATATGGCACTTACTGTAGAATCGTTTGATGTGTCAAAATGAAGGAAAAATTTTCGAATAACCAGCTTAATTTATTATTTGAAGATATTGAGAGCTCAACTCGAGATTTGTAGATTATCCTGTTTCATGCATTATTAGAGAAATTATAGGAGTTTTTAATGTTTGTCCTTTATAGCTTTTTTGAAATAGTATTTATTATATAAATATACATAACTTATATAGGAACTTGACTTAAAAAAAAATGAGGTTATATTGATATAAAATGGGGTTATATTGATGTCTTTTGTATATTAAGTTAAGTAGCATATGAGACATATTCTTAGTTAAATTTTGCCTAAAAAGGAGTTAGGGGGTGCAAAAAGAAAAAAACTCGAAAAGGTTTTGAAAGATTAAAAATTAAAGGAGGTTTTAAATGGCAAACGAACAAATTGAATCTTCCGGGTGGGTGCTCTATCCCATAGGAAGCAAACCGCGCTGGGGTTTATCATTTTTACTTGGTTTCCAGCACTATCTTACGATGTTTGGGGCCACTGTTAGTATCCCCCTTATCGTGGGAGGTGCGATGGGATTCCCCCCAGATCAACTCGCTATCCTTATCGGAACTGTTTTCTTTGCGAGTGGAATAGCAACTTTATTCCAGCAATTTTTGGGTAACAAACTCCCTATTGTGCAGGGAGGAAGTTTTTCTTTCCTTGGACCTACCTTTGCTATTATAGCAATGGTGCAGGCTCAGGGCGGAAACTGGCAGATGTGCATTCAAAATGTTGCGGCAGCAATTATGTTTGCATCGATTTTTGAAATTATTCTTGGTTATTCTGGCGCAGTAGGCAAAATAAAGAAATTTATTGGGCCTCTTGTAATTGGTCCTACAATTACTATGATTGGATTATCTCTCTTTGAAAGTGGTGCACCATTTATGGCGGGAAACTGGACAATTTCTATAATCACATTGGTTGCATTAATTGTTTTTTCTCAAGTTTTTTCAAGAAAATCAAGATTTTTCTTGCTTTTCCCCGTTATTTCAGCAATAGCTGTAGGTTGGATTTGTGCAGTTATTGGAACTCAGGCTGGCTGGATTCCTGCTGGGAATCCTGCAAATTTAACTAGTGCTTTCCATAACATTGCAGCAGCTCCTTGGTTTACTATCCGGCCTCTTATTCCGTTTAAATGGGGATTCCCAACTAACACTTCCCTGTTGATAGCAGGTAGTTTTGGTATGCTTGCTGCTTATCTTGCTTCAATGGTAGAATCCATCGGAGATTACCATTCATGCGCAAAGATATCTGAGGCTCCGCCACCAACAGAGCGGATGATTTCAAAAGGTATTGGTTCTGAAGGTTTAGGTTGTCTTGTTGCCGGAATACTTCAGTCCGGAAGTGGAACGACCTCGTATTCAGAGAACATCGGGGCTATGGGTATCACAAGAGTTGCTTCAAGAAGGGTTATAAGATGTGGTGCAATTATTATGCTTGTTATCCCGATTCTTGGGAAAATAGGTGCGCTATTTGCCTCACTTCCTGGCCCGGTTGTTGGAGCAATGTATGTTGGTCTCTTTGGTTTGATTGCAGCGGTTGGGCTTTCAAACCTTCAATATGTGAATCTTAACAATTCAAGAAATCTATTTGTTCTCGGTATATCATTATTCAGCGGCTTGTCAGTACGTTTTGCATTCCAGAGTAACCCAATAAGCTGGGGGGCTATTGGAACTGTTGGAGGTACATTGGGAATGATCCTTCAGACAATTCTTACTACGGCAATGGCTGTTTCAGCACTTGTTGCAATAATCCTTGATAATTCACTCCCTGGCGCAACAAGGAAAGAGCGTGGATTAACCTACTGGGAAAAGGAAGCAACTGAAGAATCCTGGGCAAAAGCTGAGGCAGAATGGACACAGATGAAAGAAGGAGAAGAAAGGAAATTAGCAGGTTTTGAGGCATCCCAGAAGTAATTTTTAGGTAGTTTTTAAATTAGAGCCAAGGGCTTTGCGTGCCCTTGGCTTCTTGGAGGAGAGTACGGTGAGCGAGCAGAGTAAAAAAGTTTTTTTTATTGTTTTTGCGTTACTTTCAGTATTTATAGCCTACTTAATATTCAATGTAGGAAACCCGAATTCTTTATTAAGATATATTATCGAAGACCCTTCTTATGACATTATAATACTTGTTGCATTTGCTGTACTTTTGTCCGTTATGAGTTTTTATTATGCTCATACGAATGAAACAGGTGGGTACGAAAAAATTGTTCAAGCGAATTTAAAAAAAATTCAGAAGTTGAGAAGAAAGGGAAAGACAAATGAAGAGATTGCCCAATCAATCTTAAAGGCGATGAATATTAGAAGAGGATATCGTTATCATTATGCAGTGAAAAGATTAGTATTAATTTTAGAGAAAGTTAAATAAACCAAATGAAATCGTCTGTAGTATATAATATTTTAATAGGGGTATTCATTTTTGGCATCGTTTTCTTTAGATGGTTTATTCAAAGAGATAGGAAAAAAGTTAGGGGGATGTTTAAGGAGGAAGACATTGTTATTTCAAGCTATGGGGTACATTTCTATGGATTAGAATCAGAACCTGGCGGGATTATTGATTCAGGCGGACAAATGATTCTCCTTAAAAATGGATTGTATTATAAGGGAAGGTTTGACAATAGAGAGCTTTTTATTCCAAAAGAAAATTTATTGTCAATTGCTGTTACAGATTTTCATAAAAATGAGCCTACGATAATGAAATGCCTTGCATTTCATTTTATTAATAAGGACGGTAAACCTGATAGGGCAGCTTTTGAGCTTCCGCGTCCAAAGCAATGGGTAGATGCGATAAAGTATTATTTTGAAACTGAAAATAAGAAATTCCCAGTTGGAGAAGAATTTATAGGGTAGTTTATATTTAAGGAACTTGACTTTACCAAAAAAATTTGTTAAAATTTAAAAATAGCAAGAAGGATGTTTTGGTGGTAGACAAATTCTCTAATATCTCTTAAAGCCAGAACAATTTGTAGTACAATAAAAAACTTTTATAAGGAGGCAATATAATGGTTGACATTGAAAAAGCCAACCAAGAAGCTTTTAAAAGACTTCTTGATGCAAGACCGGTTTGGATTGGTGTTGAGAAAGCAATTGATGTAATCCCTGGAATGAAGAAAAATCTTATTCTTCATGCAGGTCCACCTGTGACCTGGGACAGGATGAGTGGCCCTCAAAAAGGGGCAGTTATGGGTGTTTTGGTGTATGAAGGGCTTGCTAAAACTCCAGAAGAGGCAGCAGTACTTGCTGCATCTGGTGAAATTGAGTTCGAACCCTGTCACCATCATAGCACTGTAGGGCCAATGGCTGGAATTGTTTCTGCATCAATGCCTGTTGTTGTTGTTAAAAACGAAACGTTTGGTAATGTTGCTTTTAACACCCTTAATGAAGGAATTGGAAAGGTTCTGAGGATGGGTGCATATTCCCCGGATGTCATTGAAAGGTTGAAGTGGATGGAAAATGTTATGCTTCCGGTTTTAAGTAAGGCTATAAAAAAGGCAGAGAAAATGGAGCTTAAACCCATAATAGCAGAAGCTCTTACAATGGGAGACGAGCTTCACAATAGAAGTAGAGCTGCATCGTACCTATTATTTGCAAAAATAACGCCTTATCTTCTAGAAACTATGGAAGATACAAAAAACACAAATGATGTGATTAACTTTATGCAGGCAAACATTCATACTTTCCTTCCATTTATTATGGCAAGTTGCAAGGCCTCTCTTGACCCTGCAAGAAATATTGAGGGAAGCACTATGGTAACTGCTATGTCAAGAAATGGAACTGACTGGGGCATTCAAGTTTCTGGACTTGGTGATGAATGGTTCGTTACAGAAGCCCCTGTTCCGGATGTTCTTCTTTTTCCTGGATTTAAAAAAGAAGATGTTGGAAGAGATATTGGTGATAGCTCAATAATGGAAACTGCAGGTCTTGGTGGTTTTGCAATTGCTGCAGCACCGGCAATAATTCAATTTGTAGGAGGAAATGTTGCGCTTGGAACTTCTAAAAACCTTTCAATGTATGAAATTACAATTGGTGAAAACAATATTTATAAAATTCCTAATTTTGATGGCAGAGGGACTCCAACAGGGATAGACATCAGAAAAGTTGTTGAGAAAAATATTGTTCCGTTCCTTGATACTGGTGTTGCTCACAAAGATGCCGGAGTTGGGCAGGTTGGTGCAGGACTTGTTGATGCCCCAATGAAAGTATTTAAGGATGCTGTCGTTGCATTTGCGAAGAAATATGCATCTTAATCTTAATAATAAAAATTAAAGGGAGGTAAGCATGGAAAGTGAAAAGTTTCTTGAATTAATGAAAAATGCCAAGGTTTATGATTTGTCACATCCTGTTAGTATCTTTACACCACCCTGGCCTCATGATAAATCTTTTGAGGTACATTTCTTTAAAAGGGTTACGGGAGCTTATGGTGGTGGACAGGGAGCAAATGGCCAGATCTTAAATTGGAGTAACTCTGTTGGAACCCATCTTGTTGGCGAAACAGCGTACCATTCTGGTGGAAGAGCAATTAGTGACATTCCACTTAAAGAACTTTCAGGACAAGGGGTTGTTGTTGATATTTCGGATGCGGTAAGTGATTATGGCATCATTACCCCGGAAATGATTACTGAAAGAGCAAACGTAAAAGAAGGAGATATTCTTATTATTTATACTGGTTACAATAAGTACTCCTGGGATAAACCCGATGCAAGCGAATTTGATTTTTTGGTGCGTCATCCCGGGGCAAATATGGAGTTCTTTGAATGGGCAATGAAGATGAAACTAAAATGGGTTGGAACAGATGCTGGTTGTATTGAACATCCAATGAATACTCCAATAAGATACTGGCATGAAAGAGATTTTACAAAGGCAAAAGAAAAAATGAGAGAGAATTATGGAAAAGAATGGGATGAAATGTTCCCTCCTGAAGAATACTATGAATTAATGCACATAAAAGTTCCAAAATCTCATTTAGTTTTTGTAGAAAGCGTTGGAGGAGATATAGAAAAAGTTCTAAATAAGAGATTATGGTTCTTTAATGGAGTTATACCGTTTATGGAAACGGAAGCAGCATGGACAAGATTGGCTGCATATGAAGCACCAGACGGCATGAATAATGAAGAGTTTATTCAAATTATGGAATCAATGGATCAATATGATCTTACGGTACCATTTAGCGTAAGAACACCACAGTGGTTAAATTATGAACCGCTCACTGTGAAATTCTTTAAAAGAGTTGGACAACAGCAGTTTGGCCTTGGTAGAAATGCTTCCATATGTAATGCAAGTATCCATCTTGGTACACATATGGATGGAGAGAAACACTTTTACCCTGCAGGTAAAACAATTGGGCAGGTTCCACTTGAAAAATGGATTGGTCCTGGTGTTGTAGCCGATATTTCGGATATGGTAAGCGATGTCAGTGTTTATACCCCGGAAATGATTAAAAAAGTTGTAGATATTCACGAAGGAGATATTCTTATTATAAAAACCGGCTGGAACAAATATGGTTGGAATAGCCCGGATTCTAATGAATTTAGGTATATGGTAAGGCATCCGGGTCCTTCACCTGATTTTGCACAGTGGGCCATTGATATGAAGATAAAGTGGATAGGAGTTGATGCTGTTAGTGCAGATCACCCGATGAACACAATCATGAGAATATGGCACCCGAAAACATTCCAAGAAGCAAATAGAAAGCTTACAGAGCAGTTTGGCAAAGACTGGGATGAGATGTACCCAATTGAGGACTTTTATCAGGTTATGCATATCAAACTCTTTCCGAAACATATTGTGCATGCAGAAAATCTTGCGGGCGATATTGCAAATCTTCCAAGTGGAAGATACTACATCGGATGTTTCCTTGCAAGAGTCATGGAAGCAGAGTCAATGTGGGGTAGATTTGTAGCCTGGAAGGCAAAATAATTTTAATTTCGAAGGAAAGAGTGAAAATTTTCACTCTTTCCTTTTTATTTTAGAGGAGGAAACTATGGCAATAGTACATGAATTTGAGTATTTTAAACCAGAAAGAATTGAAGACGTTATTAAACTTCTCAGTGAATACAAAGGCAAGGCTCGTCTTCTTGCAGGTGGCACGGATCTGGTTGTTAGAATTAAGGATGAACTTGAATCTCCTGCAGCAGTTATTGACATTAAGGGCATTGAAGAATTAAAAAAACTTGAATTTAGAGAAGGCAAACTCCATATTGGAGCACTTGTGACATTTACTGACCTGATTGATTCAGATATTGTAAAGAAGCAATTTCCTTTGTTCTGGGAATCCTCAAAGACAATTGCTTCTCCTGGAATACGCAACAGGGCAACTTTAGCAGGGAATATTTGTTCAGGAGTGCCATCACTTGATAGTGGCCCTGCTCTTCTTGTATATGAAGCAGATATTATTGTGCGAGGCGCAGAGGGAGAAAGAGTTATCCCGGCACTCAACTGGTTTCTTGGTCCAAGAAGAACTGCTCTCAAAGAGGAAGAATTTGTCCGTGAAATTGTTTTTTCTCTTCCTGCCAAAAATCATGGAGGAAGCTATATAAAACTTGGTAGATACAAAGGAGAAGACCTTGCTCAGGTTGGTTTAGGCATACTTGCATTAGAAGGGAACGAATATCGTTTAGCATTCTGTGCGGTTGGACCGGTACCAAGTAGAGCAAAGAAAATAGAAGCACTTTTAAATGGGAAACCACTAACGGATTCCTTACTTGAAACGGCTAAACGTTTAGTATCTGAAGAAATTTCCCCAATTACAGATGTACGAGCTACAAAGGAGTATAGAGTGCATGTGGCAAAAATTATGCTTGAAAGAGGAATTAGGGCCGCAGTTGAAAGGATTGATGGTAACGGTCCTGCTTATGGAGAGAGATTAATTTAGGAGGAAGAGATGAAAAAAATTTCGTTTATTTTAAATGGTGAGAAAAGAAATGCTTATGTAGAACCAAATGATTTACTTGTTGATGTCTTAAGGGAAAAACTTGGAATGCATAGCATAAAATATGCATGTGGAAGAGGAGATTGTGGTGCCTGTACAATTCTATTAAATGGTAAAGGCGTTAGGTCTTGTATAATACTTGCAATTGAGGCTGATGGTCAAGAAATTTTAACAGTTGAAGGATTATCAAAGGACAAACTTACCTCTCTTCAAGAGTCTTTTATTGACCATGGTTCATTTCAATGTGGATTCTGTGCTTCGGGAATGATAATGTCGGCGACAGAGCTTTTGGATAAAAATCCAAACCCAACAGAAGAAGAAGTAAAAGAAGGGCTATCAGGGAATCTATGTAGATGTACTGGCTACACTCCTATAATCGATGCGGTACTTGATGCAAAAAAAAGAGATGTTGATAAAAAATAAAAGGAGAGGAGAAATGGAAGAATTTAAATTTATTGGGAAATCAGTAAAAAGATTAGATGAAAAGGAAAAAGTAACTGGGGCTGCAAAATATGTTGATGATATTGAGTTTGGACCAAATCTTCTTTATGCTGAAATAATTGAAAGCCCTCATCCGCATGCACTAATAAAGAGTATTGATACAAGTGAAGCAGAAAAAATAGAAGGTGTTGTGAAAGTTGTTACAGGAAAAGACTTTCCTTATAAGTTTGGCCTATATATGAAGGATAGGTATATATTTGCTCAGGATAAGGTGAGATTTATTGGAGAGCAGGTTGCAGCAGTTATTGCAAGAGATCCAAGGACTGCACAAAAAGCTGCAAAATTAGTTAAGGTTGAATACGAACTTCTTCAACCAGTTTTTGATCCGATTGAAGCACTGAAGGAAGATGCTGTTATCATTCACCCAGACCTTGGAAATTACCCTCATGTACCGTGGTTTTTTCCAAAAGGTGGCACAAATATTACTCATCGTTTAAAACTTAGGAAAGGAAATACCGAGAAAGGATTTAAAGATGCAGATTTTATTCTTGAAGATACTTACAGAGTTCCAAGGTATGCTCATTGTTGTCTGGAGACCCATATAGCAGTTGGGCTGCTTGATTATTCAGGGAGATTAACTATTTGGGCAAGTACTCAATCTCCCTATACACAGAGAAACCTTTTTGCTGATGCACTTGCCCCTCTTGGTTTTTCACACAAGGATATTAGAGTAATAGCTCCGTATGTTGGTGGTGGTTTTGGTGGAAAAGCTGGGGTAACAATGGAGATTATCGCTGCTGCTCTGGCAACGACCGTAAAAGGACACCCTGTTAAGGTTATGTGGAGAAGGGACCAGGAGTTTTATAATACGTATATGAGGCAACAGGTTGTTACAAAGATAAAAGTCGGAGTGAAGAAGGATGGAATAATAACTGCATTTGAAATGGCGAATTACTGGGATGCTGGTCCGTATGCTGAGTACGGGGCAAATGTTGTGAATGCATCAGGTTTGTCAGCAACAGGTCCTTATAGAATACAGAATGTGACAATTGATTCATACTGTATTTATACGAATCTTCCTGCAGCAGGTCCTTACAGAGGTTTTGGATATTCTGAAATGTCATTTTCGGTTGAGTCGCATATGACAAGAATTGCAAATGCTATAGGTATAGATCAAGTAGAGTTTAGAAGAAAAAATGGCATAAAGGAGGGAGATACTGTTGCTTATGGTGCACCAATGAATCCCAATGGACTTCTTGAAGCAATTGATAAAGTTGCTGATGAGATTAACTGGGGTGAAAAAGAAGAATCAAAGGATCCTAACAAAGCAATTGGAAAAGGTCTATCTATTTTCTGGAAAGCACCTGCAATGCCACCAAACGTTACAACTTCTGCTTTTATAAAATTCAATGAAGACGGAAGTTTGAATATTCTTGTTTCCGGCATGGAATTAGGACAAGGATATCTTACAGTTATGGCTCAAGTTGCTACAGAGATTCTTACTGTTCCAATTGAAAAGATAAGAGTTGAACTTCCGGATACGGATAGAAATCCTTACCACTGGCAAACTGTTGCGTCCCATGTAACATGGGCTAGCGGTAATGCAGTTAAGAGAGCGGCACTTGAAATGAGGGATAAGATATTTGAGGTTGTACATGCAGCATATCATTATGATAAAGATTCTCTTTATCTTGAAGATGAAAAGGTTAAATGCAAATTGCATTCTAGTTTTGAATTGCCGCTTAAGGACTTCGTAATAAACGGGATTCAGACTAAAGACGGAACGTATAGAGGCGGAGCAATAGTTGGAAGTGGCTCATTTATGCCAGAGTTCACATCTGCAAAACAAGACCCTGAGACAAGCCAGGGCGGTCATCCAAATGTTCATTATACCGTTGGTGCTGGAGCAGTAAAAATTGAAGTAGATAAACAAACTGGCAAAATAAGGATTCTTAAGGCTGTTGAGGCAGTTGATGCCGGAAAAGCAATCAATCCACGGAATGTTGAGCATCAAATCATTGGAGGTCTTTTGCAAGGATTAGCAACTGTATTGTGTGAGGATATGAGATTTGATGAAAATGGTAAAATACTCAATCCAAATTTTACGGATTATAAAATCCCTACGTTTTTAGATATTCCTGATGAAGTTGTACCGATAATTGTTGAGGTACCTCAGCCAGATGGACCATTTGGTGCACGAGGTATTGCTGAACACACAATGATTCCGGCAGCACCTATCATTGCAAATGCGGTTGAAGATGCAGTTGGTGTTAGAGTAAAGGCAATGCCAATAACTGCAGAAAAGATTGCCATGGCAATTGCTGATGAAAAAAAAGAAGTAGATGATTTCTTAATGATAATGAAAAAATAGTTAGTGAACCAAGAGTTAAAAGGGGAGGCTGGTGCCTCCCCTTTTTTATTAATTGAAAGACTGATGAGAAACTGAAATAGAAACAAATTTAAAGCAGAAGTTTTAATTGAATGTTGCTTTGCCGTCAGCTTTTATGCAAAAAGAAGAGATAGAATTCGTTGAAATGATGATAAAAAGCTATCCTGAAAAAGTTAAAATAAATATTTCGAAAAGGCAAATAAATATAGTTTTTAAACTCTGTTTTTAGGCGGGTTTAAATCTGATTTAATTGATTTATTTAACGAAATTATAGAAAGCTGATAAAGAGTAAAGGCCCCGAGGACGGGGCCTATTTTGTTAAAGTAGCTAAATTTCTAATTTTTCTGCAAGAATTAGTTTTTTATTTTTTTCAATTAATTCTTGCGAGGCTTCTTTGAAGGAGCCGTGTGCAATTTGTCCAAGATAATTGTCTTTTATTTCTTCTTCCCAAAGTTTTTTTGTAAGGTAGAAAATTTTTGCTCCTCCAAGTTCATGTTGGTTATCAGGCCATGGGTATGATGGAAGTGCCATACGAAGTCCAGCTAAAACCCATCCATTATAGCTTTCAAATGTCGCCCAGAACTCTTGTTGATTGCAAACTTCAAATGCATACCATGCTTTTGAATAGAATAGGATTCCACCGGCACCAACTTTTCTTTCAAAGGCCATTGTATGAAGGCTAATATTTATGTCTTCACTCATAAGTCTTCCGTTGGCAATTCCAACTAAATGTCCATTTTCCAGTCCAAGGAAGAAATATTCATCTTTCATTCTTTTTCTCTTTATTGCAAGTAATTCTGCATAAACTCTTGCTCCAACAATATCATAATAGTCATATTCTGCATCAAGTGTGAGCCTTAAAAAATTAAGCATCGGGTCAATCTCTTCTTCTTTGATTGAACGGATTAAAACGTCATGTTTGTTGCCGTCCCTGCTTGTGATTTCAGAATACATTGGTTTCATTGGTGGGGCGCCATCCGGTGCCTGAAGCATTCCTTCAAGCCATTTTGCCGAGAAAGTGTACTCTGATTTTCTCAATTTGGTTGGGATTTCCTTTTTCATTTTGCCTCCATAAAATTTTTATTGTATTTTAAATTGTTCTGATTTTAAAGTGTGTCTGTGGACTTGTTTGTTATCAGAACCTCTTTTTTACCACTACTATTTTAACAAATTTTTTATCTGTGTCAAATCTTTTGAGAAACATATTTCTGATGGTGCTTTATAATTTTTTTATTGCAATCCATAAACTGGTTTAAGTTATTTTTATTTAAAACTTCCAGTATACACGGTTCCGCAAATTATAGGGGTTCTCTCTATTTGAATAAATTCTGGTATGTATATAAAACTTCTAAATATTATTCGCAGTTTAAATGCATTTGGTTTATACAAACACTTGACTATAATTTTTTAAATGTTAAAATATCGTGAAGTTAATCACTATAACATAGGAGGGAATATGGAAAAGACTAGGTATCCTCAGGTAGAAATGGAAATCAGAAAGTGGGGTTCAAAACCTTCTTCTCTTATTCAAGTCCTGCATGGAACTCAAGAAAGAATTGGCTATTTGTCTCAAAATGTCCTGGAATATATCGCAGAGAGATTAAATGTTTCTCTTTCTAAAGTTTATGGTGTTGTTACGTTCTATAATTTTTTTAAAACTCAGAAAGATGCTGACCATATTATTATGACTTGTATGGGTACAGCTTGTTATGTTAAAAATGGCGAAGAAGTCATTAAAGCCATTGAAAAGTACCTGGGGATCAAAATGGGAGGAAAGACAAGCGATGGCAAATTCTCTCTTCGAATTGTAAGATGTCTTGGTGCCTGTGGTATGGCCCCTGTTATGTGTATTGATGGCGATGATATTTACGGGAGACTTACCCCGGAAAAAGCGATTGAGGCAATAAAAAGATATCAGTGAAAGAGCTTTCCCTTAACATTTTAGATATTGTTGAAAATTCAATTAAAAGTGGAGCTAAAAATATTAATCTTGAGATCGAGGAAGATAATGTTAAGGATTTTCTTGTTATTACGGTAAAAGATGATGGAAAAGGAATGGATGACGAGTTTGTAAGGATTATTTTCGATCCATTTACTACAACGAGTACAAACAAAAAAGTAGGCCTAGGTTTGCCTTTGCTACGAGAAGAGGCAGAAAATTGTGGTGGCGGCATTGAGATTCAGAGTGAAAAAGAAAAAGGAACAATTGTTGTTGTTAAATTTAAACACTCCCACATAGATAGGCCTCCTATGGGAGATCTTGCTTCGACAATTCTTACTATTATTGCAACAAATCCGGAGATTAATTTTTTATATGTACACAAGGTTAATGGGAAAATTTTTAAGCTTAGTACTAAAGAAATTAGAGAAATTGTGGGAGATACAGCAGCATTGAGAGATGTTACAATACTTAAGTGGCTTGGAGATTATGTGAGAGAAAATATTAAAACTTTATACGGAGGTAAAGAGAATGGAAAAAATTAAATCAATTGAGGAATTAAGGAAACTTAGAGAGCATGCCAGGGAATCTTTAAAAGTGAGAAGCGGAGAGACAAAAGTAAAGATTATGGTGAGCATGGGAACAGTTGGTATTGCTGCTGGGGCGAGGGATACTCTTATGGCAATCATTAGTGAATTGGAGAAAAGAGAGTATCATGATGCCCAGATTGTAGAGAGAGGCTCGCTTGGTTTAGATAGAGAAGAACCTGTTGTTGCTGTTGAGAGAGATAAAAAAACAGTTTTCTATGGTAAGGTTACGCCGGAAGTGGCAAGGGAAATCGTAGCACAACATGTCATTAATGGCCAAATTGTAAGCGAATGGGTTATTGCTAAGGAGTAAGCGGATGAAAATATATCGTATTCATGCTTTAATTTGTGCTGGGGCCCAATGTCTTGCAGCTGGGGGAAATGGCTTTGAAGAAGCTCTTAAAAATGAGCTAAAAAAACATAACATCGAAGAGGAAGTCTGTGTTGTGGAAACTGGTTGCATGGGAGCTTGCCAATTAGGTCCTTTGCTAGTAGTGTACCCGGAAGGAATTATGTATACAAATGTAGAGGCCAAAGACGCAAAAGAAATTGTTGAAGAGCATTTTTTAAAAGGCAGACCTATAAAACGGCTTATGTGGAAAAAAGAAGGAAAAGAAGAATTTCCTGGACTTAAAGATATTCCGTTTTTTGCAAAACAAACGAAAATTGTTTTAAGAAATTGTGGCTTAATCAACCCGGAAGACATCAATGAGTATATTGCAAGAAACGGTTATAAGGCCCTTGCTAAAGCGATTGTAGAGATGAAACCACAGGATGTTATTGATGTGGTAAAAGAATCCGGATTGAGAGGTAGAGGTGGCGCTGGGTTTCCCACAGGATTAAAATGGAGCTTTGCTGCAAATCAGGACTCAGAAGAGAAATATATGATATGTAATGCAGACGAAGGAGACCCTGGTGCATATATGGACCGCTCCGTCTTAGAAGGTGATCCCCATTCAGTTATTGAAGGTATGATGATTGCAGGGTATGCAATAGGAGCAAATAGAGGCTATATTTATGTAAGAGCAGAGTATCCTCTTGCTGTGAGGCGACTTGAAACGGCAATCAAACAGGCAAAGCAGGCGGGGCTCCTTGGTAAAAATATTTTAGGTACAAATTTTTCCTTTGATATAGAACTGAGAATGGGGGCAGGTGCATTTGTGTGTGGCGAGGAAACTGCTTTAATTAATTCAATAGAAGGAAAAAGAGGGGAACCCAGAAAAAAACCTCCATTTCCTGCGATAAGTGGCTTATTTGGAAAGCCTACTATAATAAATAATGTAGAAACACTTGCAAATTTGTCCGTTATTATAGACAAAGGTGCTAAATTTTTTAAGCAGTTCGGTACGGAAAAAAGTCCCGGGACAAAAGTGTTTGCTCTTGCTGGAAAAGTTAACATTAGTGGCCTTGTTGAAGTTCCTATGGGAACTTCACTTCGCAAAATTGTATTTGATATAGGAGGAGGTATTCCAGAAGGGCATACTTTTAAAGGTGCGCTTACTGGTGGTCCTTCAGGTGGTGTGATTCCAATGGAATTCATCGATACACCGATGGATTATGAATCACTTCCTGCTCTTGGTACGATTATGGGATCTGGCGGACTCATTATTATGGACGAAACGAGCTGTATGGTAGATGTGGCTAAATTTTTCTTAAAGTTTGTTGTCGATGAATCATGCGGGAAATGTGTTCCCTGCAGAGAAGGTACAAAGCAAATGTTAAAAATATTGGAGCGTATTACCTCAGGCAGAGGACAAAAAGAAGACATCGATAGGTTAGAAAAGATGGGGAAACTTATTAAGCTTACTGCACTGTGTGCCCTTGGCCAAACAGCACCAAATCCAGTTTTGTCGACAATAAAGTATTTCAAAGAAGAATATCTTGCTCATATTATTGATAAAAAGTGTCCTGCAGGGATTTGCCAGTTTAGTGCATTGAAAGAGGGGGGGAAGAAACATGAAGCAAAAGTCACTCATTGACGATTTGCATGACATCCAAGAAGAAGAGGAGAAAAATTATCTTCCACTGAATAAAATGATTAAAGCTGCCAAGACAACGGGAATATCAGAAGCAAAAGTATATGGTGTTTCTACTTTTTACACAATGTTTTCTGTATATCCTCGCGGCAAGCACATTATACGTGTTTGTCGAAACCTTTCGTGTCATTTATCAGATGCCGAAAAAATAGTTGAAAAATTAAAAGAAATACTGAATGTAGATTTCGGCGAAACAACGAAAGATGGAGAATTTACCCTTGAAGAAAGTAGTTGTTTAGGGATGTGTTCTGTTGCACCTGCAATGACAATTGACGATGAACCTTTTGGAAATCTTGTTCCTGAGAATATTTCTGAAATTCTTAGAAAAATAAAGGAGGATTCCAAAAAATGAAGATATACAGAACACATATATTAATTGCCGAAGATTCAAAGAGCATTTTGGAGGGAGCAAGCGAGATAAAAAAGGTACTTGTTAATGAAATAGATAAAAAAGGATTACAAGATGAAATTTCTGTTATACCCACTGGAAGTTTAGGTTTTGAAGACATAGGTATTGCGATGGCTGTTTATCCTGAGGGAATAGTCTATGCTCCTATTAAAGTAGAAGATATTCCGGAAATTGTCGAGGAGCATCTTTTAAAGGGGAGAATTGTAAAAAGACTTGTCAAAAGATGGGAAAAAAAGGAAGTGACAGTCGGGATTACAAGGCCAGAATATATAAAGGGTAGTCAGTACAGGGCAATCCTCCGAAATGTAGGTATGATTAACCCTGAAAGCATTGAAGAATATATTGCCAACGGGGGTTATGTGGCTTTTGAAAAGACTCTTTCTATGAAGCCGGAAGATGTTATAAATCAGATAAAAATGTCAGAACTTAAAGGCAGAGGTGGTGCAGGTTTTCCTACAGGCTTAAAATGGGAATTTACTGCAAAAGCAAAGAATCCGGAAAAATATATTATTTGTAATGCTGATGAAGGGGAACCAGGTACATTTAAAGATAGAGAAATTATGGAAGGCGATCCCCATACTCTTTTAGAAGGTATGCTAATTGCTGGTTATGCAGTTGGATCTGGGAAAGCATATATCTATATTAGAGGAGAGTACATGCTTTCTATTGATAGACTTGAAAAAGCTGTTAATGATGCAAAAAATTATGGACTGCTTGGGAAAAATATTTTAGGAACAAATTTTTCTTTTGATGTCGAAATTAAAAAAGGTGCAGGTGCATATATATGTGGTGAAGAAACAGCTTTATTAGATTCTATAGAAGGGAAAAGAGGTGAACCCAGGAAAAAACCTCCATACCCTCCGACCTCTGGGCTGTGGAACAAACCTACAGTGATTAATAATGTAGAAACACTTGCAAACATTCCTTTAATTATCGCAAAAGGAGTAGAGTGGTTTAAATCAATTGGTGTTCCCGGTACTTATGGGACAAAACTTTTTAGTTTAATGGGAGATGTTAATTGGAAAGGCGTAATTGAAGTTCCTTTTGGTACTCCACTTTCTAAAATTGTGATGGACATTGCCGGAGGAGTAGCAAGGAATAGAAAACTCAAAGCTGTGGTGTTAGGTGGTGTTTCAGGCAGTCTCATAGTCCCAGATGAAATTGATACTCCTGTTGATTTTAATTCTCTTGCGCGTATTGAAGCAGGGCCTGGATCTGGTTCAATAGTTGTATTAGATGATACACGTTGCATTGTAGATATAGCAAAAAATATTGCTTATTTCTTTAAACATGAGAGTTGTGGAAAATGTACAACTTGTCGGGTAGGGACAGAGTTAATGTATAAAATTGTGGATAAAATTTGTAGAGGTGGTGGAACAGAGAAGGATTTAGATATACTTGAAAAACTTAGCAAAGACATGCAACTTACTTCTTTTTGTGGCTTGGGACAAGCAGCACCCAATATTATTGTTCAATCAATAAAGAAATTTAGAGATGAGTGGCTCACTCATATAAGGGAGAAAAAATGTCCGATGAATGTATGTAAAATGGATTGGGAGGAGGAGCAATATGAAGAAATTGGTTAACATTAAGATTAATGAAAAAGATTATCAGGTGCCTCAGGGCACAACTATTTTGGATGCTTGTAAACAAGCAGGAATTGAGATTCCTACACTTTG
>Ga0164313_10001045_pt1 | contig 23903 bp, 21 predicted proteins | sample GuaBasSedimGuay4_FD_113735 | JGI IMG/M metagenome (GOLD analysis project Ga0164313, IMG submission 113735) | Subseafloor sediment microbial communities from Guaymas Basin, Gulf of California, Mexico - Guay4, Core 4569-4, 0-3 cm | ecosystem: Environmental > Aquatic > Marine > Hydrothermal vents... | reverse complement strand
TAACTTCGTGCAACCTCGGCAAACAAAGACACCAACACATCCCGATAATCTTCTATTGAGGCCTCGAATGTCGCATATGCTGCCTCGACGGAGCGACGGACACGACCGAAAAGATCAACCTCCCAGCTTGCACCGACGCCAAGGTCAAACAAGTTCGTCGTCTGCAAGCCATTTGGCGCAATCTGACCGAGTTGGCTGTTGTCGCTACCTTTGAAACGCTGAACCGATCCGCCTGTGGCGAAATCAGGAATCCGGCCACCTCTGGCTACACCGAGAATTGCCCGTGCCTCCTGTACGCGCGCCGTAGCTTCCTGCAACGACAGGTTCGACTCCTGGGCACGTTGCACCAGGCCTTCAAGTATTGGGTCATCCAATGCGCTCCACCAGGTCTGTAACGTCGCAGTTCCTGTAGAGAGCCCCTCGACTGCGGCGCTTTGCCAGGCATCCGGGACCGGGACTTCAGGTGGTTCATAGTCAGGACCGACCGCACAACCGCTCAACAAAATAACCCCCAAAAGCGAGGCCGAAGACCATTGAATTCTTCGCATCATGCGCGGGGCTCCGCGGTCGCCGTCACGTTGCCCGGTATCCGAAAAACAATTGCGTAGAGGACCGGTAACACCAACATCGTCAGGAGTGTCGCGAACAACAGGCCTGCGATGATTGTGACCGCCATAGAATCAAAGAATGCATCGAAAACCAGCGGGATCATGCCAAGTGCCGTTGTCGAAGCTGCCATGCTCACTGGCCTGAGTCGACTTGCGCCGGACTCGACAATCGCAGTGAATGGTTCCACGCCGCTGGCCCGCTGCACGTTAATCTCATCGATCAGTACGATCGCATTTTTGATGAGCATCCCCATCAGGCTCAGAAATCCGAGCAGCGCCATGAAGCCGAATGGGTGGCCCGCGCCGAGCAATCCCCCGGTAACGCCAATGAGTGCCAGCGGAACGCATAGCCAGATAATCAACGGCAGACGCAGTGAATTAAATAGCATGACCGTGATCAGGATCATGATGGCAATGAATATCGGCAACGGAGCCGTAAGAGACTCCTGGGCATTTTTTGAATCCTCATATTCGCCGCCCCATTCGAGTTCATAACCGCGCGGCAACTCGATCGCTTCGATCTGCGGCCGCAATCGCTCGAAGAGCGAACTCGCGCTACCTGTAATCTGGTCGGCAAACAATGTAATCGTACGTTTTCGATCGCGGCGGAAAATGATCTCATCCTCCGTCGTATTTTCGAGCCCGGATACCACCTGGCTCAGCGGGATCATACGCTGCGCTGGCCAACTCCATACTTGCAGATTATCGATGGATGCCGCTTCGGTGCGCTGCTCTATCGCTGCACGCATGATGATCGGCAGTAACAGGTCACCGTCCCGGAACACACCAATCGTCTCTCCCTGGAATCCTCGCTTAAGTACACGGGCCACATCCGAGCGCTGCACACCAGCGAGATTTGCCTGGTCCACCGACATAACCGGTCGTAGCAGTTTCACGCGCTGTCGCCAGTCTGTGCGGATTCCCTTCGTGTTGGGATCGCTGTGCATAATTGTAGCTGCCTGTCTTGCGAGGCGCCGCAAAACGTCAGCATCCGGCCCCTGAAAACGGGCCTGGATCTTGCCAGAGCTGCCAGGACCGATCTCGAATGGGGCGGAATACCCGAGGAGATCCGGATGTGTGCTATCCAGGTATGCATCGACTAATGGCATGACCTCTGCCATTATCGCGGCGGAATTCTCAGGGTCGACATCTACCAGGAGTTGTGCGTAAGCAGTGTTCATCTTTTCCGGTGAATAAGGCAGCAGGAATCGCAACGCTCCTTTACCGACAACTGCGGTCACATGTGTAACTCCTTCGTACTGTAATACCTGCTCTTCGATTTCTGCCACTGCGCGAGTGGTTTCATCGATATGGCTACCCTGGGGCAGCCACAGATCAACCATAAACTGCGGCCGCGTCGACGGCGGAAAGAACGACCGGTCCACAAAGCCGAAGCCCCAGCCCGAGAGAATCAGCAAGCCCACTACGGAGCCCACCGTGAGCCAGCGTTGACGGATGCAGGTACTCAGCAACGCCTTGTAGCTGGCATAGAAGCCGCTTTCGGTCGCTTCGCCCGCCACTGAATCGGGGACTTTCAGAATCAGAACACCGAGCAAAGGTGTGATCGTTACTGCAGTCACCCAGCTCAAAAGAAGCGAGACCATCACAACTTCAAAGAGTGACCGACTAATTTCGCCGCTCGCATCCTGGGATGTTCCGATTGCTGCGAAAGCGAGGATGGCGATCACGGTCGCACCAAGTAATGGCATCGCAGACTGGGCGACGACCTCATTGGCTGCCTGCACGGGCTCGACGCCTTTCTCGAGCTTGTTCAACATGCCGTCGATGACCACTATGGCATTGTCAACGAGCATGCCAAGTGAAATGATCAGCGCCCCCAGGGAAATTCGCTCCAGCGCAACGCCCATTGGTGCCAGGAATATGAAAGAACCCATGATGGTCAGCACGAGGACGAAACCTATCACCAGGCTGCTGCGGAGGCCCATAAACAAAAGGAGGACCAAAATAACGATCGCGACAGCCTGCAAGAGAGTGATGACAAAACCGGAGATTGCGATCTGCACGGCCTCTGACTGCAGTGACACGACGCCCAACTCCACCCCAAGCGGGATCCGCGGCTCAAGTTCCCGCAGGCGCTTATCGAGTGCCTCGCCCATTTTGACAACGTTGCCGCCCGAAATCGTCGAGATGCCGAGTCCGATCGCGCTTTTGCCGTCATAACGGATCAGATGATCCTGGGGCTCTACGTAATCGCGATAAATTTCCGCTACGTCACCAAGACGAAATTGTGTATCGCCGTCACCGCGGATGAGCAATTCTTCGAATTCGTGGGCATCTGTGAAAAGTCCGGTCGGACTCAAGGTGATGAACTCGGTGCCAACTTGCACCCGTCCGGCATCCACCACGACATTGCGCTCACGGAGTTCCCGAATGATCGTCTCTGACGGGATACCGAGCTGGGACATAAGGTCCCTGTTTATCTCGATGTATACGGCCTCCCGACGCTCGCCAAACGTGTTGATCTTGGCCACATCCTCCACAAGAAGAAGCTGTCTACGCAGCATGTCAACGACGTCTTTGAGCTCGGCGTAACTGTATTCATCACCGTAGATGACAATGAATACACCGAAGACGTCGCCGAAGTCGTCAATGATGAGTGAGGGGCCTGCGCCGGGAGGTAGAAATCTTTGCGCATCAGCTACCTTGCGGCGCAACTCATCCCAAACCTGCGGTAATGTATCTTTGTCGTATTTGTCCTGGATCGAGACAGTAAGCGTCGAGAGTCCCCGGTCGGACTTTGATTCAATTTCGTCAAGCTGCGCAAGTTGTTGTACAGCAAGCTCTATCGCGTCAGAGACTTCTTCCTCGACCTCAGTCGCTGAGGCGCCGGGATACGGCGTAATGACCAGGGCGTCCTTGATCGTAAATTCAGGATCCTCCAGGCGACTCATACCCTGGAACGCCTTGAGACCACCCAGGAGCAAGGCTACGGTCAGTACGATCGTAACAACGCGATTTTCGAGCGCAAATTCAGTGATTTTCACGACTGTCTCCGCACCTTCAGTCTTGTTCGGACAATCGCTGCACCTGCATTCCTTCCCGCAACTGCTGTACGCCACTCACGGCGATAAGATCGCCATCGGAGAGGTATCCGGTTACCGTGGCATTGGCGCCGGTCACGGCGCCCAGTTCGACCTCTACCGCTTCGGTTCGCATGGACGATCGATCAACCCGCCAGACAAACGAACGACCGCTGTCATTAATCGCCGTGGCGTTCGACGGGATTACGAATCCCCGCTCTGGACTTTCATCGTCCACGGGTTCACTTACGGTGATGCGTGCGGTCATCCCTGGCAAAATTCGAACGCCGCCCTCCGGCTCGAAACCGAAGGTCACTTCAAATGTCCGGGTTGCAGGATTCGCCGCAGTCGCAATCTCCTTAATCTTCGCGGGGAAACTGCTGCCCGGGATAGATGTTATCGACACGCTTGGAGACAATCGGCGTGTCAGGTTTTCCACGCCGAGACGGGCCGTGTCGGCCGTGAGAGCCCGTTCAGGAACATCAACTTTGATCTCGAGAGCCCTGTCATCCTGCAACAGAACGACCGGTTCCTTTGCCACTACGTTCTGGAAATCGTTGGCCAGTTTCCGTGCAACCCGACCCGCGAAATGTGCCCGCAATTCGGTGTCTGCAAGTGCCTTTTCCGCCACAGCAAGGCTTGACTCGGCGACTTCGAAATTTCGTTGTCGTGTCTCCAGGTCGCGCTGCGACACCGCGCCACCGGCAAATAACTCTTTAAAGCGATCATAATCTGCTTGCGCGGCATTCAACCGTGCCTGGAAGGACGTAACCTCAGCGCGATAATTGTGGTCGTCCAGGCGGGCGATCACTTCACCCTCCTCCATCCACTGACCCTCTGCTACCGGAAAGTAATTGATCCGTCCAGCCACTTCGAACGAGAGCTCCGATTCAATAATCGGCGAAATGCGACCCGGATACTCCAGACGTCGGCCCGTACTCCGGCTCGTCACCTCCATCATCTTGATCGATCGCACTATTGGACCTGCTTCTTCAGGTTCGCCGCCACCACATCCGGCAAGGAACACGGCAGCGAGCGCTACGGAAAGGGCGCCGGTCAATGTGCCTGCACGGTTGCTCATACTCAAAAACTCCATTTTTCGGTGACTCCGCCGCCCACAATCCTGATTGCTGGTTTGTTCTGGCTGCACGTCGGCGGATCAGCGCCATAGTACGGCCTTATTTGTCACACCAGGGCGGTGTCGCATCGCCAGAGCATGCTCTTTGTGAATCCTGATTATTATTCAAATAGCGTTGGCCTACAACTGAAATATCTTGATTTACTGCTGCTGCAATCCAGGACAAACGCGTTGAATTCGATTCGATGTGGCATCGTCGTCAATGTGGTGACCCCGCTCATCAATGACTACGGCAGAAAATAATAAAGATTGTCAACGCCACTATTAAGCACTAGCTCAACGAGAATTCTTTCAATATGCGAATCGGGCCTCGCTTAGCAAATGGTTCAAACGAAAAACTCCGGCTAAATTAAGGTGTCAGGTATTAATAAACCTGACACCCTAATTTCCGATGGAATGGGTGCAATTTAATCTCCGCTCTCGGCCGAGGCCGTGTAAAAGAACATTTATTGAGGCGGACAGACAGATTAATTTGATGATCAGTAATCAGTGATATTTTTTCAGGCCGGCTGCAACTTAGCCAGGATTTCCTCTGTTCCAAGCACGTTGATTGCCCGTCTGAGATTGTAAGCCAGTACATGTAAGCTCATTTCTACCTGAATATTTGGCAATCGCTTCATTAAGAAGTGTGTTGATCCCATCCAGTGTTTGATAGTGCCATAAGGATGCTCAACCAGGCGTTTTCGTTGCCGCATCACATCAAGGTTCTACTTCAGCAAGGCATCAGCCGACCCGTCAGCCAGATCAACTCTACATTGCGGTGCGACTCCCGTTCCAGCCGTCGACTTGAGTGAATACGGTTCAGATAACCGTAAATATAGATCTTCAACATCGTCGCCGGCTGATAACCTGGCCGACCGGTATCACTCGGTTCCGCCCGCTCAAATCCCAGATCCCTCAGACTCAGCTTGTCAACAAAGGCATCAACAATGCAGATCGCATTGTCCTCTGCTATGTAGTCTTCAAGGCTCTCAGGGAATAAGGTCGACTGGTATCGGTCCTCACCTTCGGTGAAACGCTTCATTAATCGGCCCTGATAATATGACCTTTACATCATAATCTGGGCAGCGCTTTTACACATCCTCGGCCGAGAGCGGACACCAATAACCTTATGATCAACGAATGAGTATTACTCATTAATCGATTCAAGCCCTTCACGTAATGCCGTCGCCCATTTTGCAGCCCACAGACGGACCTGGCTCCAGCTCGCAACGTTATTTGGGCTTACATAAATTGAGCCGGCCCGGTCCTTTATCGTGCTGCGTTGAACGGCACGAAACAGGGTTTCCCCGCTCAGCGAGTCCTTGGCTTCGATGACGAGCGTCACTTCACCAACTGATGAAATCATAACTTCGCCCGTGCCTCCGGCAGATCTCGGAACGTGTGAGACGATATCCAGAAATCTTCCAACGAGAATCAGCGTTTCCTCTCCGGGCTCCTCGACAAACTCCCATCCTTTAACAGACTGTAATTCGTTCGCGAATGCAGCGGTAACTTCATCGATGAGCTTTTGCTTGGCCTCATCACTCATGCGGAACTCAATTGCGCCTCTACCCCGTCCCGCGGAGGATGTCCGCGACTTCAAGTGTGTGCGAAATTCGAATTCCGCGGCAGCGGCAATAACTTTCTTGTATTCGCGTAAATCTACATCGGGGTCAGCCCATGCCTCTTCAAAGCGCGAATTAGTAACAGGCGCGAGACCATCGTAGGAGAACTTAGCACCCGGGCTCGTGTCGATTGTGGGCCTTGCAGTACAAGCGACCAATCCCAACACCAGAATAACAAACAATATATTTTTCATAATCTTTCCCTCGCTCTATGCCTCTGTAGAGGCTTTTGTTATCGACATTCAAGTGTCTTCAGCGTCGTGTAAAGCGGTAAGACTGAACTTTGATCGCCTGTCCACTCACAGAGGAATAAGTCTCCGCGACCCACGTATCGAAGTCGAGCGACCGAATCTCGACCCTGACCGAGGATCGGGACATTCCGGTGGCCGTCTCTCCGCCAGTGCCATCAGACAGGTAGAAGATAAACCTGCCGGTTACTTCATCGTATTGCCCGGAAAATTTCAGCAGTTCACCGGAAAACTTGAATTCGCTCTCCAGCATAAAACCCTGTTCCGACGCTTGATAGATAAACAACCGTCCTCCCCCAGAGGCCTCCGGGAAAGCCACTGACGCAAACTCCGTAATATATATCTGTGTGGCGCCGTCGCCCATCGCCCTTCCCGTCGCGGCTCCGCGGCCTTCCAGTTTGCTGAAGTCGGTGGCCAGCGACCACATGTCGAAATCCCAGTCTCCATTGAAATTGCGAAGACTGATTCTGCCTTTGTCATCTGCCGTCACTCCAGCTTGTGCGGTAGCCACAGGTTGCGGTGCCGTGGAGCCCAGTGCCGGACCGGCCATTGCTGCTGGGGCCAGTGCTGGAGTTGGAGCCGGATTTGGCGCTGCTTTACGTGCCGCAGGCTGCGCACTTGAGAACGCAGGGCCCGGAGTCTGGGTCCCCAGGTAGAACTTGGGCCTGCCGGTGGGCCAGCCCCACAGAATTTTGCCTTCTACATTGTAGGTCCACCCCGCCTCAACATTGATAGTCAGGAAGTCCTCACCGTCGAGAGAGGGAGCTCGCACTGTGAAGTTATAGCTGCCCGGCGCCAAAGGTACTTTTATGGTGGTCCCTGAGCGTAGTTGCCCGATCGGTCGGCCATCCTGTTGGATATTGAACTGAATCGCCTTGCCTTTCATTGAACTCTTGCGATTGAAAATCACCATCCCCTCGCCGGGCCCGGCCTCCGCGGCCAAAGCGATCGAACCGGGTGCAATTCCAATCCCCATCGCAACGATCACGCCCAAGAGCGAGATCGACAAACATCGATGTGGCATCTGAATTCTCCTCAATTTCTTGATCACCCCGTCCACTGCGTTTGAATATTCAGCTGAACTGTAGCACCCGGATTTTATTTTAAGTCGGAAGCTTGTATAAACGGATTTCCATTTGCAACTTTTCCGGCTTCGTAAAAGCTCTCGGCGTTGACGGTCGCAAAGCCCGTGATCGACCCATCTGCCACGAAATATCCGCGGTTCTGCCTTCGGAAGATACCGGGAAACTAATTGAGGGCAAAAATGAAAAAGGCGGTCCCATTGGGGCAGGCTTTTTAATTATTGGTAGGTAGACGATAGCCCGAATCGGGGCCTGCGTCACCGTGCGCGGCATACGATAGAACTGCGCGCCATCGGTGAGATCCGCACCCGTATCGTAGATGATCAGGCCATCAGGACCTTCCACGGCATGAGAGTTTACGACACCCTGCAGACCGAAGTTCCAAACGCATTCGGCCACATCGATGATGACTTCGCGGTCGTACGACGCCCGCTGCGAAACATCCAGAGGCAGTTTCCAATAGACTTCTGTGTCCTGCCCGACCCTGGCCAAATAGCGCAATGTACTGATATTAGGGATACATCAAAAAAACCGGCCACGCATCTCGAATCAAAACCTGCTCTCGGCGGGCTGCATCATGCGTGCCGATGGGCCGCCTGACAGCACCGATGGAGTTTTTACGCCCTACAACGTGTCGCAATTTCGTCACACTCGTTCTCTGCTGAGGACAGCACGATGGCATCATTTTAAAAAGCGCGGCTCGGGCGGATAGCGAGCATAAATTCCAGTGAACTATCCTAGACGATACAACGAAAAACTGCAGATCAAGACTCCCGCCGCTGGCCTCGTTTTACTGAGGCCCATACCTTTTGCCTGTCGCGACGTGAGTATTAATTCGCCGAAGTCAATGATCAGATATCAATATCGACTAACGTTTCGCCCGGCGACTAACGATAGTTTTGCTCATCGCTTCGTAGTATTGCTCCAATTTGGCGTTGAGATCGTTGCGCGATGGGAGGATATGCTCTCGATTGAATCTAAGAACAATCCGATCGTGGTTCACCAGACCCCGAATGTATTCGACACACACGTCGACAAGGTCTTGGTCCTCCTCAACTAACTCGGAGACTAAACCCAATGCCAGTGCTTCCTCCGCGTTGATTGTCGCGCCCTGATTGGCAAACGCCAGTGTTTTCCCGATACCGATAAAGCGTGGCATTAGGCATGTCATACCCGGTGATGCAGGCAGTCCGGTTCTTACATTATCGAATGAGAATGTCGTATCCCGGGTCGCAACGCGTGAATCGAAAGCAAGAGTTATTCCGAGATACTCAGCACTAATCCGTCCGCTAAATCCGGCTACTGTTGGCATGGAGAATCCCATGACCTGATGAAGGTAATTACCAATAGTATTTTTGAAGCGTGCTACCAATAGGTCACTGTAATAGCCGTAATCATGCCCGCGCTCGACGTGCAACTCGTTGCTTTCAGAAACGGCCTTGCTCAGGCTGTCAACGTCTGCGTGGCTGTTCCAATTTCCATCGTTAATCTGTGCATATCCGGAGACGCCCGGTTCGTCATCGGCGAGCTCAAGGAGATCTCTAAATGCAGAAATCGCATCCAGATCCGTGAGGATGTCCATTGCCGAGGCCTTGAGCCGAACAACCAGGGTGCCCTGAATCAGGCTCGAGTCGAAGCTATCTGTAGAAACTTGCATTTCGCTCATACTGTTTCTCGCTACTATTTGATCGGATATAGTCTATCTGTGTTGTCGCTGCCATCTTTTTGACTTTAATGCCAACAAATACGAACGCTAAACTTATGACGAGTACATTGATGCGGAACAATAAACTGATTGTCCAAGCACTGAACAATTGAAACTGACACCATCGAATGATACCGATCAGCAAGGTCAGGATTCCGTTCAATAGTAACAGCTGAATCCCTAACAGTGTGAGTGGACCAAAAATCTTGGGCTTACCAAGTGGCGTGTCACAATTTTGTTACGGTAAAAACGTGATTAAAAACATCATATGTGAATGTTATTAGTCGTGTTGTTGTGTGAATTCTTGATCACAAACATGTGTCGAATTAATTTCGGGAGGCAGGGATCGTAATGTTGTGGCGTCTCACTGCGACCACAAATCATCCCAATATCCAAGAGACTTAATATCGACTCATCGGCGCCCCGCTCCCTGAGTTTTTGTCACTCCCGCTCAGGGGCACTGGGAACGTTACTCGGCGAAAGCAGGATTCGTGCCAATTAGCCTTTCTGCGCAGCTCATTACTTTAGGCGGATGGTCGGTCAATTTTTCATGCCAATCTACACTTAGCGCTTGATTCGTACGGGTAGTTTTGGGGGTAACATTGAAATCCATTTTCATACAATGCCTATAATTAGAGTAACCTACGAGTCATCAGCGGCTCCGCGTCGGGGAGCCAAACACCAAAAGGCCCCCTAATCGGGGCCTTTTTGCGTTTAGCTCCCCGAGACGAACTCCCCAGCGAAGGGGGTTGTGTATCTATTGTCTCTTTACTAAAGATCAATTCGCACCGATCCCCAAAACACTGTCATACATGGCAGGCGAATTGGGTTCGAGTCCGCGTCGGGGAGCCAAATACAAAAAAGCCCCCTAATTGGGGGCTTTTTTTATGCTCCGATTGTGCGCGATGAAACATCCCTTTCGCACAAAATCAGTTGGTCACGCTTTGTGGATAAGACCCTACTCCACATCCTTCACGTCGAGCGTAACTTTGTGGATCTTTCCGCTAAAACGAGTCTCGTCACGCCCGATGCCGATACCTTCGGCGACCGGTGTCTGATTGTCGAGGCCAACATCCGCCGTCTCGTCAGCTGAGAAGATCAAGGGCTGAGTTTTCTCGATTCGGCCCTCGGCAACGGCTTTTCCATTGACGGAGATAGTCGCCTTGCCGCCTTTACCAAGACCGCCACCATCGTAGGCGAAATCCAGCACAATCGTTGCAGCTCCCGCAGGAACGGTGCTGTCCGATGCGACAGTAAAGCGTTCCAGTCCGAGAAAGTTGTAGGTATAGATTGGTTTGCCATCTTGCATATAGAGCGCCCAACCACCAAATCGTCCACCTTGAGCAAGGATCACACCATCCGCTCCACCCTCAGGAATCTCGACCTCGGCCGTGATCGTCTTGGAGCGGTTCTTCACATTCATGAAGGTGTTCTCCAGCATGCCGTCCATTCCGTCGTAGAGCGTGAGCGACGTTCGATCACCAAGAAGATCCGGACGACCCGCAATAGCTGGATTCATCCGCACGATGACTCGGTCGTCGATAGGCAGCACGTGGTATTTCTCAGCCTCGCTCATGAACAGTGCTTGCAACTCGGCAAGCTTTTCCGGGTGTTTGTCAGCCAGGTTGTTCGCAAGGCTGAAGTCTTCGTGAACGTTGTACAAATCCCAGGTGTCTGTCTCCAATGGAGGCATGTCGAGAGCCTCCCAGGGCGCCCGGTGAAGCGTCCGCGCGAACCAGCCATTGTCATAGACCGCCCGATTGCCAAACATCTCGAAGTACTGCGTCGTATGCCGCTCTTTGGCTTTTGCATCGTTGAATGTGTACAGCAGGCTCGTACCTTCAATTGGCGTCTGCGGGGTGCCATTAACGCTCGTTGGCTCCGGGAGTCCGGTTGCTTCGAGAATGGTCGGTGCAATGTCGATAACGTGGCCAAACTGGCTACGCAATCCGCCCTTCTCTTTGATGCCGTCCGGCCAGTGGATAATCATTCCGTTGCGGGTGCCGCCGAAGTCCGAGGCTACCTGCTTGGTCCACGTAAAGGGTGCATCAAAGGCCACGGCCCATCCAGCCGCCATGTGCGGGAAGGTTTCCGGACCGCCCCACTCGTCGATTAGCGGCACGAGATCTTCCACTTTCTCTGTGACGTTGTTGAAGTAAGTCATCTCGTTATACATGCCGACGAATCCGCCTTCGGCACTGGTACCGTTGTCACCGGCAATGTAGATGATAAGTGTGTTGTCCAACTCGCCAATGTCTTCGATCGCAGCAACCAGGCGGCCAATTTCGTAGTCAGTCTGCTCCAGAAATCCGCCGAATACCTCTGCCTGACGGATGAACAGACGCTGTTCGTCGGCGGACAATGCATCCCAGTCCTTGATGTCCTCGGGCTTCGGTGGAAGTTCGGTGTTAGCGGGGATCAGACCCCTCTCTTTCTGCCGCGCGACCGTTTTTTCACGTGCGTCATCCCAGCCTGCGTCAAACTTGCCCTTGTACTTCTCGATCCACTCCTTGGGTACATGATGTGGCGCGTGCACTGCACCGGTCGCAAAGTACATAAAGAAGGGCTTGTCCGGCGTCATTGACTGCTGAGCTTTTACCCAGCCAATTGCCTGGTTGGTCATGTCTGTGGTGAAGTGATAATTCTCCATCTTTGGTGGTGTAACCCTGGTGACACCGTCGTAGATCAGCGGATACCACTGATCCGTCTCCCCACCGATGAAGCCGTAGAATTTGTCGAAACCCTGGTGAGTCGGCCAGCGGTCGAAGGGGCCGGAGACGCTGGTTTCCCAGGCAGCAGTTTCGTGCCACTTACCGAATGCACCCGTGCTATAGCCGTTGAGACGGAGCATCTCGGCCAGCGGTGCGACACTGTTGGGAACCTGTCCGGTGTTCCCGGGGAATCCCGTCGAGGACTCCATGATTGAGCCCGTGTTGGTCGTGTGGTGGTTGCGCCCGGTCTTGAGCGCGTTCCTCGTCGGCGAGCACAGAGCCGTGGTGTGGAAATTATTGTAGGCAATGCCCTCCGCAGCAAGCGCATCAAGAGTAGGTGTCTGAATCGGTCCGCCGAATGTGCTGGGGCCGCCGAAGCCAATGTCGTCGATCAGTACGATTACGACATTGGGTGCACCCTTGGGTGCCTTGACTTCGAAGAACGGTGGCGCTTCTACGTTACGAACATCAAGTTCACTGTAGGTCGGCCGCTCCGGCTCCTGGATTGGCAAAGACGTGCGGTCGACGCTATCTTCTGCGGCAGCGACGCCGATAAGGCTGACCAATACTGCCGTCATCGTGCACGAGGTTTTTCCAGCTGAGTGCATAAGTTCTTTCCTTTGTTTATCTTTTGTCGAAAATGCAATGCAGGCCCGGACTTCAAGACCAAGCCGCGAAGTGTAACGGGCAATTAGACCAAGTCCAAATCGCGCGACATCTGTATGGACCACAGTGCAATCCACACACTGTGTGGAATGAAAAAGCACATATTTAGTGCGCTGAGTGCCACTGCGTACCACTGGGTGTCAACTGTTAGTCAATCGGCCCTTGGTTCGAGTTCATTTCGGGTAGTCCAACACTAAAAGGCCCCCAATTCGGGGGCCTTTCGTAGCTCAGAACAACTTTATTCGGATTCGTTGAATGTAAAGCCTTTCTCTTCGGCCAGTGTCCGCAGGCCTTCCTGAATGACTTCGTCCAGCCCTTTTTCATCAGTGTCGGCAAGTCTGGCACGTTCCTTCTTGATGTAATCCTGACGCTCGCCTGCCAAAGCCTGGATACGGCCCTGAACTTCTGCACGCATATTGGCTTTCTCTTCAACGTAGGCGGCACGCTGTTCAGTTTCCATCTCCTGCATTTCTGCCGGCAGGTCTTTTACTGCGACTTCCTCCAGTGACTTACCGGATTCCACGGCATCAACCAGGTCCCAGGACTCGCTTCGGTAGAGCGGGCTGGCTTTGGACGCAGCGCGACTGGCCATCGCAGGAGCGCTCATCGTTGCAACTAAATTATCCTGCTCGATCTGATTTTCGCGGGCGGCAACGCCCTCTTGGCCAAATGCTACGTAGGTATCATTCAGCTCTTTGTTGAGGTCAGCGAGTTTCTGATCCATTGGAGTCGCAATATTTGCGACGGCAGCGGCGTCCTGGTTGATGCTGGCAAAAATGCCGTTTGTGGACGTGGCGACTTGCCGCCATCCTGTCGCGTCGCCGTCCGATTCGTTACCGCAATAAATGGTGTTGACGGTAATTCCGTTTCGAATTGCTGCTTCGGTGGCCAAAAGCACAGGAAGTTGTGGATCCTGATGCGCTCCCTCATTACCCGCGACGAAAATCACGCGCAATGCATCAGGTTCGCTGCTCCACGACAAATCATTTACTGCCGTTTGTACGACACGGGCGACATATTCATCGCCGCCGCTGGTAGTAAATTCAAACAGTGTTTTGCTAACGGCATCAAGATCGCTGGTAAACGGCAGATCGACACGAACAAAACCGGACTGCATTCCATATTCAGGGTTGCCGTAGCTCAGGATGGCCAGGCGAAGTTCCGGTTGCGGCTGTGCCCTGCCCAGCTCGTTTACGATGTCCCAAAGTCTTTGCTTGGCAGACTCTATGAGACCATCCATCGAGCCGCTGACATCGAGCGCGATGACTACATCAATTTGGCGGGGCCCGGCCTCATGCTTCTGCAAAGAATCGGCGTTTGCATTGCCGATAAACAGCAACGCGAGCCAAGCGAATATTGTGGATTGCCATTGATATCTGATTTGTGACTTCAACATTTTTGTTCTCCTTTATCCTGTCCGTTGTGGATAGCGATAAGGAGAGTTTGCTGAAGAACCTCGATATATTTGAGGCGTATCTACGTAAAACCCGGCGTCGAAAATTTACATTTAATTTACATACGTTACTTCACAAACAATCGTCTGTGACATGATCAAAGAATCGCCGCTCACGAAAGAACCACAGCGACGAAAGCTATGTACATAACCGTCAATGTGATCCAGTACAGAATCGGCTTGTTATTGGATTTGCATTTTGCAGCCATTTTGAATCCTCCCGAATTCGGGTTGGTGAGGTCCTGGGGTCTGTATCCGTAAACTACGGTGTCGTTACTTATCGGTCTGGTCCGAATACCTCAGGTTCTTGTCATTTAAGCTCCTGGACATCTTTTTTAAATGTGAAATCCGATAGCGACCGTGGTTTGCGGCTGTAGCCCACCCCTGCCGGTCGCCATTGCAGTCACTCAATGGTATTTTTGTTTTCCTGGATAGAGTCTGCGCCGTTCACTTGCAGCGGGCATCGGCGGGTGGGAGCTACATGAATGAAATCTGAGACTGACTATCTGATCGTAGGCTGCGGCGCCTCGGCGATGGCTTTCGCCGATGTGATACACGAAACAGAAAATGACTCAGGCAGTTCCGATGACGGACACAGCCGAGGATTGGGTACGCGGCCAGGTTGCAAGCATGTCGAATCAATACGCCTGGTCCCAGGATAACGATCTACCCACATGGCTGGCGGACTGCCGCCTCGATTTGCTCTCAAAAATGGTCCGCAGTGCCCGCGAAGACGACACTGAAAAACAGGCCATAATTTCCAGGTTGCTGGAAAATTCAGGCTTAGCTCTGCAAAACATTCAGCGTTTGGCGGCAACGATCCCTGCAAAGAGTGGTTAATTCGGGACACCCAAATAGTAATTTTATTTGCAGAATTTGCGTGCAGAGCTCAACTGGTCGAATTTATTAGTACCTTCCCAAACTGCGAACCTGGTCGGGCCGCTCATCAATCGCACAGAATCGACTCTTTAATGTATTGGTAATAATTCTGCTTTGGAATGCCACTTTTGTCAGGAATGTGATGCCTTGAGCAGCCAGTTTCTTGCCTCCTCAACCTCCAAAAACACGCGGCCCGGGAGACCACGATTGGAAAGCACCGATTCAATAAAGAATATGGTCCTGTATGCCTCAGGATTCATTTCGACCCAGGCGATTCGGTATTGCCCGTCTATCTCCAGCCGCTCAAACAGGTCTGCCATTTCAAGCGCATCATAAGTCTCGATTGGCACCGTCGTTGTCGCGATGCCCAGTACGTTGAAGCACTGGTTTTTCTGGCATTCGTCTATTACCTGGCTCCAGAGTGCCTCAGCAAACTGATAGCTCTTCTCGCCATCTGCGAGGACCTTAATGTGGTCGCCCTCATGCGTAATGGTTATCTGGCCTTTCACATGCCCCCCCGGCTCGCGCACCTGACCAGCAATGCCTGCCAGTACGCGTATGTCATTAGCTTACCTATCAATCCTGCGTCGAACCCCATCGACGTCGCAATTCGACAAACCACCAGCTTCAGTATAGTTGCTATTGTTGTAGATCGTCATGATCTGCGACACGCATAATTGTCGTTTTATTCTTATTATTTAAGTATTTATGGTTATTTCTTAATCTATTTTCTAACCTACTATTTCCAACATCATGTATTCAACAATGATCGAAATCCGTTCGGATTACGCCTCAGCCTTACTTGCACACTCAATACACAATACCGCAGTCGGATCGAACTCGAGTCGCTTCGGGTTGATCTGCTCCTCGCAGGACTGGCAAAAACCGTAGTCACTGCTCTCGATACGAGCCAGCGCAGCAGTAATCTTTCGCAGCATCAGGTCACGACGTCGCCCGGAGGCCTGTGCCATCTGCTGAGACTGCATAGCATCCATGCGTGAGAGCCGTCCTACGCGGGCCTGATCCAGCTCAACGACCTGCGCGGAGTCTTCGCTCTCGGCTGTCGCCGTCTCGAGTTCCTCGCGCAGATTGAGCAGCCGTTCGCGCATTTCAGAGATCACAATATCAGCCACAGCCTTGTCCGGCTTTCGCTGATTTGATGGCCACTGCTTTTTGGGAGATTTTCATTTGTCCAGACAGACAGGCAATTGGTCGGCACGAGCCGAAACTGCCGCTGCTCGAAAGTACCCCGGCATTTTGCGCTACCTGACCGCTGCTGTTACGTCTTCTTCTTTGGCGTCGGCACCAGGTTTACGCGGCCGCGTTTTCCCATGCGACGTTCATTCAACTGGCCTACAACCTCTTCGACCGCCTCGGTTACAGCCTTCAGACTTCCCTGACGATAACCCTGGATAATATTCGGGCCCTGGGAGATTACATAGTTGTACCAGTTCTTACCTTCTGTACCTGACGGCGCATCGGTGCGTTTGATCGAAACGATACCGTAGGGTTTTACCAATACTGGGGGTTCTTGGGGTTGTTCTGCCACTTTAAGTCACCTGCACGTCTTCAAGCCCGCCAGCTTAGTATTTGGCAGCGCTCAATTTCTAATTTAGTTTCATGGAAATGGCCCGACAGCTGCTGTTGCTGCCACCGAACCCACCACTCCCATTGCCGGGCCTCCTCTTCGGGGTTTGCCACATGCCAGAGATAGACATAAGGAGTGGTATTGGCGCGCATTATATCCTTAATCGCCCGCAACGGGAACCAATCGAGCGATTATGTCCTGACGCTCAGAATACGACCAGTCGCCCCAATACCGCCTGCCCAGGCCGGGCACCGTCTACGAGCGCGCCATCGCGGACCACAAACTGGCCATTTACGAATACAAACTCCACGCCTTCCGAGTAACTCAGATCATTCTCAAAGCCCGCCGTATCGATGATGTGTGCTGCATCGAATATGGTGATATCGGCGTCACTACCAAGCTGCAGCCGGCCTTTGCGCTTCATCTGTGGCGCAATCTCTGCGAGCCGCTCGGCTGGCATCAGCGTAATTTTCCGTAGCCCATCCATCAACGGCAAGACACCTTGCTCGCGGACGTAGCGACCGAGAAACCGCGAAAATGTCCCCGCGCTGCGTGGGTGTGCTCCAGGAGCGTAAGGCATGCCGTCCGAGGCCACCATCACTCGCGGATCTGCCATTACGGCCTGAATCCATTCGGGCTTCATCATGTGGATGATGAGAACACCGCCCTCTTCCCGATACTCATTAAAGGTCTTCTCGGTAAGTCGCTCACCCGTATCCTGCCACTGCAGGTCCTCGTACGAAATTCTCAGGTTCTCCTGCCAGCCATCGTCAAAAATGGCCGACTGGATGCTGGTCGATGCCGCCGTATACGGATACGCCTCCGTTGTTATATCCGCTCCACGCTCCTGTGCCCCCAGAATCAGATCAAGGTTGGTTTGATAATCCCACAGGCTGGAGCTGTTCATATGGACGATATGCAATGACGCGCCTGTAGCCACCGCGTTGGCAACGACCTCCTGCATCGGTGCTATGCCCATGTCCCGGACGTGCGTGTAGATTGGCGCCTCGATTTCAGCCGCGAACTGAAACAAGCGAAATATCTCGTCGTAGCTTGCACCGGGGTAATACTGGTGCGGCATGCCGATGCCCAGAGCTCCTCCCTGCAATCCAGCCTCCATGCGCTGCCACAACTCTGGATAATGCTGCGAATCCAGTTCTTCATAAATGCCTTGTTCTGCGACTCCATACAGTCGGAACCAGGTCTCAGGATCGGTCTGTCCTGACTCACGCACGTCTGCCACTGCTTCACTAAAATCATCGGCGTATTCCGGCATCGCCCAGGTTCGGAGCCCGGCATGCGCAATACTCGCGCCATAATTGATTACCGCCTCGCCTTCCCGTCGTGCAAAAAAACTCTGCATATCAATGACGCCACTCTCCAGCTCAAGTGCCGTGGTAACACCGTCCATAGCCTGGAAATCGTTTGCCCGAGCGCTCTGCCCATGTGCATGGAGATCAATAAAGCCGGGCGCAACCACGAGGCCAGTGGCATCAACCACCGTTTGTCCCTGTAAAGGCTCTTTCGAAATTGCAACGATACTTTGCCCGCGGATGCCGACATGGCGAATCGCATCCAGACCGGTTTCCGGATCCATAACCCGGCCATTGGCGATGACAATGTCGTAGTTGTTCTGCGCCGCTGTTGGCACCGCTAACAAAAATAGATTTACGATGAGCGTGGCGAACGCCCAGCCAAGGCAGCGCTGGAGAATGGATTGTTTCATTATTGCTCCTGACAAAAAGGCCGGTAGACCCATAACCTGATTTTGATCTGGTTGCGATCGCCTGCGTCCTGGATCGAATTCGAGGTGCAGTTGTACAACACAATGAAGTGAATTGCTCGTAGATGGCCAGCTAGTGGCATATTGCAGCCATAGGTACAATCCACTGCAAATACTGCGCAATCAATATCGCTCGTAAGTCAGAGTTGGAGTATTCTCAGAGGCAAAACAATAATAAGGGGCTCCAGGCGATGCAATCAGTAAAAGATATTCTTAAGTCCAAAGGGAACGAGGTCTGGTCCGTCAGGCCTGACGACACGGTCTTTAATGCCATTAAGATGATGGCAGACAAAGGCATTGGCGCGTTGTTGGTGATGGATGGGGATAAGTTGGTCGGCATCGTTACCGAGCGCGACTATGCACGCAAAGTTGTACTTGAAGGCAAATCCTCGCGGGAAGCTGCCATCAGTGAAGTCATGACGACAAAAATCCTGTGCGTAACACCGGAAAGAACCATCGACGAGTGTATGGCATTAATGACCGACAAGCGTATCAGGCACCTGCCCGTTCTCGAACACAAGCAAGTCGTGGGATTTGTGTCCATCGGTGACCTGGTGAAAGCGGTGATCAGTGAGCAGAAAATACTCATCGATCAATTGCAGCACTACATATCCGGATACTGAAACAGCTACTGCGCGATCGCAGTCGGATGAATTCCCTCGCCATAAACGAAGCGTGACCCGACCGCACCAACAACAGCTGTACGACGGCTAAGGTCCAGGCCAGCTCGAAGTCGTATTAGAGGCTCAATTCCTGTGCAATGACCGGCCATCAGATTTTGGATGCCGATTTTTCGCAGGCGATCTGATGTCCAGAGAAGTGTCTGGTCGTCCGCTGAAAACAGATGCATGCCGCCCATGAGCGCCTGGATCGAATGATCCTGAATGGATCGTTGCACCTGTTCGAGCAAGTTGACTGAACCTGCGTGACCACAACCCAGGAGTACAATCGGTCCCTCAGGTGTCACAACAGTCAGCCCCTGGCTCTCAGGCACAAAGTCTTCGACCCACTCCCCGTCAATATTCACTTTCATTGCCCGGTTGTAATTCTTCTCCGGGTGATTCCGCTCTATGGGGCCCGTCACCCAGACTGCCGGCGAAATTTCCGTTGCTCCGGAGTAAATAACAAATTCGACGCCGGCCGCCTCCAATTTCTCGCGCATGGCGATCATCAGGTTACGTTCTTTATCCCCGCTTGTGCCTGGCTGGCGACGGGATAGAAAAAAGCCTTCAGCGACGTGAATTCTACGCATAGCATTCGGGTTTTTGGCCCGCAGATCCCCGAGAAGTGGCAGCAAACCGGTCGTATGGTCAGCATGGAAATGACTGAGGACAACATCCGTCGCGCAGGAAAGATCGACTTCGAGAACTTTGGCGTTTCTCAGTACCGTGTCCGGATAGTTCCCGGCATCGAAGAGCACACATCGGCCGTCAACCTCTATCAGGGCAGAAAAACCCCACTCACCGATCGTCGCGCCATTTGCGAGGTTCGAAGAGAGAATCGTCACAGCGACTTCGTCGGCAACGTTTGACTCTTTCGCATCTGCTTCGTTAACAAACACTCCTGACAATACGATGGATACGATGACCTGTAACACAGCCAGTTTCATTGGGACGCCCATAAATGCTCCAAAATGCACAGCTCCGCGAGCAAATCTCGCAGATCATATTAAGTAAAGTGTAGCGCAGACACAGCGACTCGTGAATGGAACCATTTGCTCTGTGGGAGCGTTATAGGCATAGGACATATAGTTAGTTGGTGGCTGCCAGGATGCAGCGCAGCCAACGGTCCGGGGCAAAACACGGAGGTGTGCAATGGGTACCAAAGCGAAAAAGCGTACAAATGCAGAAGTGCAGACAACGTTCAATATTCAGGTCTGCTCCAAAGATGGTCGATTGCTCAGCGAGTACACGCTGACACAACAGGACCACGACGTCAGAACAATTGATGCTGCGGAACGTTGTGCTTGTGAGAATCTATCCAATTATCATAATGGTGATAATGATAATGACCGACTCGTCGTTGTCGTAAGCGAAGAGACGCTGACGAAGCTCCGCCAGGTGCAGACGGACTGTCGGGCTGAGTAACGCGATCTTTACGGTATCGGGATTCGTAACTGTGGCGGCTAAAATGTTTTAGCCGCGTAACTGTTTACTGTGATTCCGTTAGCCGCTCAGAAAATGAAAATGCCCCGATACTGAATCCCTGATTAAAGTAAAACTTGTGCGCCTGTGAGCGTGCTGTACCCGAATCGAGACGAAAATACTGGCAGTCTGCCGACCTGGCTTTATCACGCAACCAGTCCAACAAGAGTTTCCCGTATCCTTTGGACCGTACACTTTCAGACGTTACCAGGTCATCGACATAAAGATGCTTGCCCATAAACAAAGTCGAATGGATACGATAGCCTGCGGCGGCTACAACACCGTCCTCATCTTCGATAAAAGCCAGACGATAACCGTCCTTTTCCATCCCTCGAATCGTCTCCAGAAATTCTTCCCGCACCAGGTGGGTACGAAGCTCAGACATCACATCGAAACACTTCTGAATTTCCAGATCCGTTTTCGCTTCTCTCGGTTCAACTTTTTCCACAATGGTCACCCCGCTCAAAGATTACAGCGCGGGTCTGCCGCCTGGATACCAGCAATGACTTCACGCGTCACCGGAATTGGATCGCAACCGTGTTCCAACTCACAGATCAGATCGTATTTCGCCTCAGCCTTTATATGGCAGCCGAAACAATTGCCGCCGAACTTGTTCACGACATCAACAAAACCCCGATTGCGAATACTGCTGCCCTCGGCAGACACATCAAGTTCAAAAAACTCCCAGTCACGTGTCGCAGCGTTATAACCTGGACCGTGTTTGACCATTACCTCAGTCGGGACAAGCTGCACTACCGAGCCTGGCGGGTAGACGCCGCCATCCACTGATTCTGCAACGGCTATGGTCTCATCGAGGTCATCAAGCAGATTATCGACAAAGAAGTGTCGGACTGCCGTCATCTCGCTGAGACAAGTAAACGAATCAGCATCGATTTGCAGCGCAGGTTGATCTGTCTCAGCCTGAGTTGCCGCGACTGACTGGGGCACGTCTTCGACAATGGCATCAGTTCCATCTTCCTCTCTGCCACATGCATGTAGTACTAAAAGTGCCAGTGCAATAAAGGAAAAGTTCCGTACGATATTTCTGATTCGAATGTTAATGATCAAAGCCTCCACTGATTTTGCGGCTATCGTACTAAGTAGGGTTGAAAATGTCTGCTGCCAATTAAGGCCTATTTTTGCTGTGAATAGCCGAAATTCACGTATAGCACGCTTGCTCGGTGTCCTGTCATTCTGGATGAATGAAAGTGAGAACAGTACTTCGAATCCTTCGAGAAGACGGGTGGGACGAAGTTGCCCGTCGCGGAAGCCATCGTCAGCTCAAGCATAAGACCAGGCCGGGTCGTGTAACAGTTCCAGGTAAACCCTCAGACGACTTGGCACCCGGAACCCTGAACAGTATCCTTAAATAGTCTGGCCTCAAGAGTGAGTGATACGACTATGAAATATGCGATTGTTATTGAAGATGCTGGTGCAAACTTTTCTGCGTATGTCCCGGACCTGCCAGGCTGTGTAGCAACTGGCTCGACCAGTGAGGAAACCGAAGGCGCGATTCGTGAGGCAATACAGTTCCACCTTGACGGGTTGCGGTCTGACAACCTTCCGATCCCGCAGGCGTCCAGTCGCGTTGAGTATGTCGAAGTTGCCGCCTGACAGTCCAGCGTAGCGGCGATAGCCAGCGCTGCCCGCAGATCGCGGGGACTATGGTCATTAAGACCTCAGGCAATTCATCCAGGTTTTCCGTCTGTTTAAGTGACTTACCCATATCAATTACGCCCTACCGACTCTATAATCCGCGCCTCTTCGATTGACCCCCAGATAATCCAATGTCCAATATCGAGCGACTTCGCAATATCGCCATCATTGCCCATGTTGACCATGGCAAGACCACGCTGGTCGACCAGCTGCTGCAGCAGTCAGGCACGCTGGGGGAACGGGCGGCTGTGCCCGAGCGGGTGATGGACTCCAATGAGCTTGAACGCGAACGTGGCATTACGATTCTGGCGAAGAATACGGCCATCAAGTGGCGGGACTATCGCATCAATATCGTAGATACCCCAGGTCATGCCGACTTCGGTGGTGAAGTGGAGCGGGTACTGTCGATGGTAGACAGCGTGCTGCTGCTGGTTGATGCCGTGGAAGGACCGATGCCACAAACCCGGTTTGTCACGCAAAAAGCTTTTGCGCAGGGACTGAAGCCGGTTGTGGTTATCAACAAGATTGATCGGGACGGCGCCCGCCCCGACTGGGTGCTGGACCAGACTTTTGACCTGTTTGACCGGCTTGGGGCCACAGAAGAACAACTGGATTTCCCGGTGATCTACGCCTCGGCACTGCACGGCTATGCCAGCGAAGACTCTGCGCAACGCGACGGCGATATGACGCCGCTTCTCGAAGCAATTATCAAGCATGTTTCGCCGCCGGACGTCGATGAGTCCGGCCCCTTGCAGTTGCAGGTCTCGAGCCTCGATTACGACTCGTATGTCGGCACCCTGGGAATTGGCCGAATCCAGCGCGGAAAAATTGCTTCGAATACGCCGGTCAGCATCGTAGGCGCAGATTCTTCCGTGCGGCATGCCCGGGTTCTCGATCTTTACGGTTTTGACGGTCTCGAACGGAAAAAAATTCCGGCCGCAAACGCTGGCGACATCATCGTATTCAGTGGTATCGACAAACTCGCAATTTCAGACACGATTTGTCCCAGGGATCATCCTGAGGGCCTGCCAGCACTGACTATCGATGAGCCGACCATCAGCATGACTTTCCAGGTCAATAAGTCGCCGTTTGCCGGTCAGGATGGCAAGTTTCTCACCAGCCGCCAGATTCGTGAGCGCCTCGAGCAGGAACTCAAACACAATGTGGCATTACGCGTGGAAGCTACCGACGACCCGGACAAGTTTCGTGTCTCTGGCCGCGGCGAATTACACCTTTCGGTTCTGATCGAAACCATGCGCCGTGAGGGGTTCGAACTCGCTGTGTCTCGTCCGGAAGTCATCATTCATGAAAAGGATGGCGTCAGACTGGAGCCCTGGGAGCAACTCACTGTCGATTTTGAGGAAGATTACCAGGGTGCCGTGATGACCCGCCTCGCGGATCGCAAGGGAGAGCTGCAGGCGATGTTGCCGGATGGCAAGGGCCGCGTGCGGCTTGACTACCGGATTCCGACTCGGGGGCTGATAGGTTTCCGTACAGAATTCCTGACCTCCACATCAGGCACGGGACTGATGTACCACGTATTGGATAAATACGATCAATATATTCCGGAAACGCTCGGCCAGCGCAACAATGG
>Ga0164313_10001044_pt1 | contig 23916 bp, 24 predicted proteins | sample GuaBasSedimGuay4_FD_113735 | JGI IMG/M metagenome (GOLD analysis project Ga0164313, IMG submission 113735) | Subseafloor sediment microbial communities from Guaymas Basin, Gulf of California, Mexico - Guay4, Core 4569-4, 0-3 cm | ecosystem: Environmental > Aquatic > Marine > Hydrothermal vents... | reverse complement strand
TGATCCGGTGCATCCCCACATCGACCACGACCGCCCCTTCAGCAACATGCTCGGCGCCGACCAGCGTCCGCTGACCGGCGGCAACGATCAGAATCTCCGCCTCTCGGGTCACCGAGGGAAGATCTCGGGTCCTCGAGTGACACAGGGTCACCGTCGCGTGGGCGTGGAGCAACAACATGGCCATGGGCTTGCCGACGATGTCCGACCGGCCCACAACCACCGCACGTCGACCCTTGAGATCAATTTTCTCGCGACGCAGCAGCTCCATGATGCCGGCCGGGGTGCACGGCACCAACAGCGGCCGCCCCTGTTGGAGCAGCCCCACGTTGATGGGGTGGAACCCGTCAACATCTTTGGCCGGATCGACACGGTCAAGGATCTTCGCACTGTCGATGACCTTCGGCAGCGGCAATTGAACGAGGATGCCATCGACTTCGTCGTCGGCGTTGAGCCGATCAATGAGGGTTTCGAGCTCGGCCTGAGTGGTGGCGGCCGGCAGCGTGTGGGTCTCGGATCGCATCCCGAGCTCGGCGGAGGTCTTGGCCTTGGAACGAACATAGACCTCGGACGCCGCGTCATCGCCCACGAGCACCACATCGAGACGGGGGGTGATCCCATTCGCGGTGAGGGCATGGACCTCTTGGGCAACTTCAGCACGGATATCGGCCGCCACTCGAGTGCCGTTCAGCAATTTGTTCTCGTCGATCACTTCGTCTCCCTCCGGTGTGATGTCCGGACTCCTTGGTAGAGGGTACAAACTCCCCCGGTGAGTGCCTTCATCTCAATATTCTCTAAGCCGAGACCACCGAGTATCCGGCACATGCTCTCGGCATCCGCGAACGCACCAACTGAGGCTGGCAGGTATTGGTAGGCTTCCGGATCGCCGGAAATGAGCCGTCCGATTCGGGGGGGAACGGTGCGGGCCCACCAAGCGAGTAACGGACCGAGGAGGCCTCGTGGCTGTGAGAACTCCAGCACGAGCAACGTCCCGCCGAACCTCAAGATCCGGATCAGCTCGCCGAGTCCACGCTCGAGATCCTCGAAGTTCCGCACCCCGAAAGACACGGTTACGACATCGACACTTTCGTCAGCCATGGGCAGTGCCAACGCATCAGCGACCGTGAGCTGGAGCGCACGGTGGCGCTCAGCAGCTTTGCCTCTCGCCAGCGCCAACATGGGCAGGCTGAAGTCCGCACCGATGATGACCGGCCCGGGATTCAAGCCGAGGGCAATGTCTCCGGTTCCGGCACAGACGTCCAGCACCCGCTCGGGCTCGATTGCCGCTACCCGACGCGCAACAAGGCGACGCCACCGCACGTCCTGGCCGAGAGAGAGAACCCGGTTGAGCAGGTCGTAGCGGTGGGCGATGCGACCGAACATCCGCTGGATCTCGGACGATCGCTTTTCCATGAGTTCCTGGCGCACGGCGCAGAGCCTAGCACGACGGGGCGATTGTTTGTTTGAACCGCAAAGACGCGAAGATCGCAAAGCATCTCCATCGAAGGGACCAGGGCGGAGCGTGCTCCGTCCTGGTCCCTTCGATGGTTCTTTGCGTCCTTTGCGTCTTTGCGGTAAGAAATCAGCGGACGAGCGCGTCTCGAAGGGCTATGAACGCTTTGCGTCGGTGTGAGATTGCGTTCTTCTCGTCGTCTTCCATCTCACCGTAGGTTCGCCCGTCTCCATCATCCGGGATGAAGGCGGTGTCCCAACCGAAGCCGCCTGCGCCCCGGGGTTCGGTCGCGATTGCGCCGAGGATAGCGCCCTCACCGACGACGGTCTGAGATCCATCCGTGGCACACGCCAAGCATCGCGCCACCGCCCTTGAGTCGCCGAAAGCATGGGCAATCCGGCAGATTCCACTCGCACCGACACTCGCCAGCAGCCAACGGATCAATGGTCCCGGAAACCCCCCGAGGCCGAGCAGCTCGAGACCTGTATCCTCGACCAGGACGGGCGCTCGGATGAGCTCGAAGGCGGCTTTCGCCTTGCTGCGCACAACCTCGTGGAGATCCAGGGATTGCGGCTCGACGAGATCGAGTGGCCGGTGACGAAGACTGAAGCCGAGAACGGCCTCAGCCTCTCGCCGCTTGCCCTCGTTGGAGGTAACGAAGACGAGCTCGTCGAGGTTCACGACGCCCCTCCCCTTTTTTCAGCAGGCTCACCGCCGCAAATCCTGAAGGCGCTGATCTTCTTGCTCAAACCTTTGAGCGTCACATCCCCCAGCGGCTCCACCGCGAAGAGGTGCTTGATGGCGTTGTACGTGGTTTCTCCGATGACGATGGAGCCCGGGGTCGCAACGAACTCCTCCAATCGCGCAGCGATGTTGACGGTGTTGCCGAGCACGGTGTAGTCGACACGACGCGCCGAGCCGATGTCACCGACCACCACCGGACCGGAGTGGATGGCGACCCGGATCTCGATGGGGTCCGCATCCTCTACGACACGATCCCGATTCCACGCCTCCAGCGAGCGGGTGATCGCGAGGGCGGCCCTGACCGCTCGTTCGGCGTGGTCTTCCTGGGGAAGCGGCGCGCCGAAGAACGCCATGACCGCATCGCCGATGAACTTGTCGAGGGTGCCGCCGAACTCGAAAATGGCATCGGCGGCAAGGGAAAAGAACTGGTTGAGGAAGGCCGCAACCTCTTCCGGGGGTAAAATCTCGCATCGCGCGGTGAAACCAACGATATCGGCAAACATGATGGAAGTCTCGCGCAGGGTCACCGATGGTTCTTCGTGCTCGAGACTCCCGAGCACCGCCTCGATGACCGCTGGAGAATGGTAACGCTCGAGTCGATCTCGGGCTGCTCGCTCTGACTGAATCCGCTCGTTGAGCCGGGCCCGCTCGATGGCCACCGCCGCGTAATTGGCGAGGGCCGTCAACAGATCGAGGTCGGCTGCTGAAAACGACCCGACATGCAGGGGCGAGTCAACATAGATCACACCGATGACCCGTTCCCGCAGCCACAACGGAGCGCACATGGCCGAGCGAATCTGATGGATACGGATGCTGCGTCCTGACTCGAAGCGTTGGTCAGCTTGGGCATCGTGGGTCAGGATTGCGACTTTTTGGCGGGTCACTATGTCGAGAATGGTCCTGGAAATGGGGACCTCGGGCTCGCCATCGGTCGACTCGCGGGTTCGAAAGCGCTCGAGCTGTGGGTCACCCTCGTCATCCAAGAGAACGATGAACCCCCGATCAACGAGCAGCTGTTCGAAGACCACATCCATGACCTTCTCCAGGACCGGTTCGAGATCGCCAACCTCGATCAGGGTCTTGCCGACCTGAGCCAGCACCTCGAAAACCCGCTCACGGCCGCCAACATCCACCGAGGACGTAGACGCCGATCGGCCCTCGAGTCCGTAATCCTCGTTGAACTCGGAGAGAGGCCGGAGTAAGGTCGCCGATGACAGACCGGACGAGGTGTCGGCGGAGTCCTCAACCAGGAGAATGAAACTACCGATTGACAGACGATCACCCGCCGCCAACGGCCCCGAGGCCACCATGGTTTCGTTGATCTTGACGCCGTTGGTCGAGTCGAGATCGGTGACCCGAGCAACACCATCCTCGAACTCGATCCGCGCGTGGTAACGCGAAACCGAGAAGTCGCGGAGCACGACATCGTTGTCACTCGAACGCCCAAAGGTCAGGGGCCCCCGGATCGGAACCCGATGGCTGCCATCGGCGTCGTCATAGATCAGCTCGAGCATTGGAGTCATTGTACTGCTCCAATCAGCGGAACACAGATTTGCCCGCACTTCTCACCAGCTTTCTACTGCGGCCGGCGATGTGCAGTATCCAGCGCCGTTTTCTCGTTTCTGGGTGCTCACCTCGGAGCCGAAGGCAGAGAAATGCACATCGCGAAACGGTGCAAGCGAACGGACCGTGAAGTACCTGCCGCACTCTCATTTCGAGAACACAACTGGTCAGGGCTGCGGTGGAGGCTTTGGATCCGTGCGATTGAGGATGTGAGCTGGAAGCAGTCGATACCAAGCTATCAGTCCGTCCAGAACTTTGACTTGCTCCGGAGAATCGGCCTGAAACACCGTCAGCCGCGACCACCGTCCTCCGAATTCATAGAGTCTCCGCGCGGCCATCATGCGCCACGGCGCACGTCCTCGTTTCAACACCTGCAACCAGAAATAGTACGAGTTCGGTGCAAAAGGTTGGACACCGTGGGCACCCATGGTGCTTAACGAGTCCTGAAGGAATCTGTTCGGGTCGGTCGTGCACCGAACATCGATCCAATAGTCGACAAACGCATCCGCTGCATTCAGGGCCGCGTCGGTTTCGTCGGGGCCCCAACCTGCTCGGACGCCGGCCGGTCTGACAAAGAACTCCTGCAAGGTGATCGCTTCGAGGAGGCGCATGAGACTGAACCGGGTGGCCTTCTCCGCGGCGATACGGTAAGCCGTGGCTAAATAGTGGAAATCGTCGAAAACCAGGATCTTCTCGACGGCGCGAAGACAGGTGCTTCTCGACCGTCGAAGGACGACTCCCCTCCAGCCGGGCATGGACGTACCCTCGCTCATCAACGCACACTGCAACCAGAACTCCACCAGGGGTCTTTCGCGAAGAGTTCCAGCCACGGCGTCCATTTCTTGGGCGAGCTGTTCGGCCGCGCTGATGTCGACGCCGTTGGCCACGTTGGGAAGCAGGTCACCGAGGAGGTCTCGGTACCCGTAGGCGGCCGCCATCCGCAACCGAGCGTTTTCTGACATCACCGCTTCCCGGTAGAGCGGCAGCAAGACGGGATCGTGCGATGCGGAGGCTCCCAACAGGACCGCCATCTTCTCCCGTCGATCAAGCTCACCGGACTGCCACAGACCAACGATTTGTGACGGCCCCGGCCATTTCTCCATGGCGCGTTGCTGGAGTTTGATCTTGGCCTGAGCGTCGAAATAGGAACCGGGGAAGTGGGACACCTCCGATGAAATGAGGCTGGATGTGGCTACCACAATCGCTGCGATGGACATGTACAAGCTCATGACCCACAACCACCTTTCTCGAGAGCCGATGTGCGAGGATACCCGGAATGGTTGCTCGCACCAAGCTCACAGTGGCCTATCTCGGCGGCGAATTCTCCGGCTGGCAGCGCCAGACCCGTGTTCGATCCGTTCAGGGGGACCTCGAAAAAGCCCTGAGAAAACTGACCGGTGACAGCAGCGTCGTTGTAGTCGGCGCAGGCCGAACCGATGCCGGAGTCCACGCCGCGGCTCAAGCGGCCCACGTCGACCTTCCCCTGGGGATTCCGCCGGAGGTCCTGCCAAGGCTCCTCAACGCCCGGCTCGCGCCCGACGTGAGGGTACGCCTGGCAACACCGGTGGCCGACGACTTTCACGCCATCAAGAGTGCTCTCGGCAAGCACTACGCCTATCGCATGACGTGGAGCGAGCCCGACCTGCCTTGGCAGGGTCTCCGCTCCGCAGTCCTACCCCGGCCGAGTGAGCCCGAAGTTCTGGAGGAAGCCTGTCGCCACCTGTCCGGTCGTCGGGATTGGGCATCGTTCACCGTACCCGAAGGCGCCCGCCGCAGTACGGTTCGTACGGTCTACCTGGTCAAACCCGTATGGCGACGATCGGGCCTCGATCTCCACGTTTTCGGCGATGGTTTTCTGCGTTACCAGGTTCGACGGATGGTCGGAGCGCTACTCGACGTAGGTCGCGGTAAATTGGCCGTCGAAGACCTCCTCAACCTGCTCGAATCTCCGTCGCCCGGTGCGCCCCTTCAGACCGCGCCGGCCCGGGGCCTCAGCCTCGAACGCGTCTACTATCGAGCATCGCCCAGACTTTCGCTCCCAGGTGATGGACCATGACCCGGGCGGGTCGATCGCTGTGGTAGGCTGCCTCGAGGACGACGTGAAGGTATCGCTCGATGAAATTGCTGAGCCGGGCACCAACGCCCGCGCCGTGCTCGAGCAGCTCGAGCCGAGCCGGCTTCCCGATCACGTTGCCATCATCATGGATGGTAACGGACGCTGGGCGACCGCCCGCAGTCTCCCCAGGGTTGAGGGGCATCGCGCCGGCATCAGCGCGGTTCGCCAAACCATCGAGACTGCCGCACGCCTCGGCATCGATGTGGTCACCCTCTATGCATTCTCAACCGAAAACTGGAAACGGCCACGGCACGAGGTCCTGACCCTCATGGGTCTTCTCAAGGAATACATCAAACGCGAACTCAAGACCTTCCTGAAACACGATCTCCGTTTCCGTCCCATTGGTCGGATCGATCTACTCGACCGGTCCGTGAGGCGCGAGCTCGACCGAGCGGTCGAAGCCACGTCCTCGTGCCGGGGATCGTTGATTCAGATCGCCCTCAACTACTCCGGACGACAGGAGCTCACCGACGCGATGCGATCCGCCGCTCGAGAAGCAATTGCCGGCAAGTTACGGCCCGACGACCTCGACGAGGCATGGATCGAGGATCACCTGACCACACGTGGCCAGCCGGATCCCGACCTCCTGATCCGAACCTCCGGCGAGCAGCGGATTTCGAACTTCCTTCTCTGGCAGCTCGCCTACTCCGAGATTTACTTCTCACCCGTTCTGTGGCCGGATTTCGACCAGGAGGAGTTCCTCAAGGCACTGCTTGCCTTCCAGTGTCGAGAACGCCGATTTGGGGGTCTGCCGCAATCAGGGAATGTTTTTACTCCCCCCAAGGATGAACATGGGAAAACGTGAGGCTCTCGCGGTCATCGCGATTCCACTCCTCGTTGCCGCGATCATTTGGCTGCCGCCGGTGGCCTTCCTCGGCATCCTCGGTATCGCCGCTGTCCTCGCCGCCGATGAGATGCTGGCTATGGCGAGGGGTGCCGGCGTCGCCGTCGGGCGCTGGTTGCCACTGGCGATGCTCGTGGTCGTTCTGGTCGGCTCGTGGCGCTGGGGCGCCTCCGGCATGGCCGCTGCAGCCCTCGCCGCTGTCATCGTCTTGCCGACAGCACAACTGGGGCACGCTCGAGCACCCGACGGCGGTCTCACAGGCGCGGCCGTCAGTTGCCTGGCGGTGCTCTATATCGGTCTTTGCAGCGCGTGCCTTGGCTGGCTCCGAGTTCTGCCCGAGGGTGATCTCGGGATCCGCCTGTTGTTCCTTTTCCTGGCAACCATCTGGGCCGGAGATTCTGGAGCGTATTACGTTGGCTCCCGCTTCGGTCGGCACCGCATGACGCCTCGGATCAGTCCGAATAAAACATGGGAGGGACTGGCCGGAGGAGTCGCTGCGACTTTTGCCGCTGCTGCAGTTTCAAAGGTGGTCTTCGCCTTACCCTGGTCATGGGGTCACATAACAGCCCTCGCCGCCATTCTCGCGATCGCAGCGCCCGTCGGCGACCTGATCGAATCACAGTTCAAACGAGATACCAAGGTCAAGGATTCTTCGACCCTGATTCCGGGTCACGGGGGTTTCCTTGATCGGACCGACAGCCTGCTTTATGCCGCACCGCCCGTTCTCGGCTACCTACTGGTGGCCGGGCTCCTTCAATGAAGCGATTGGCGATCCTCGGCTCCACCGGATCCATCGGCACCTCCACCCTCGACGTTGTTCGTTCCCACCCCGATCGGTTTCGTGTCGTTGCCCTCGCGGCGGGCCGCAATCTCGATCTGCTGCGCCGGCAGATCGTCGACCACCGTCCGGCATTGGTCTCGGTCACTTCACGTGACGATGCCAAACTCCTGGCGTCCGACTTTCCCGAAACTGAGGTCGTTGCCGACCCCAGTGGGCTCGAACGAGTCGCGTGTCACGAGGACGCGGAGATGGTGGTGGCGGCGCTCGTCGGCGCCGTCGGGCTCATGCCGACGGTGGCCGCCATCCGTGCGGGAAAGGACATTGCACTCGCCAACAAGGAGACGCTGGTGATTGCAGGGGATCTTGTCATGGCCGAGGCAGCAAAGGCTGGGGTGCACCTGCTGCCGGTAGACAGCGAACACAGCGCCCTCCATCAGGCCCTACGCGCGGGACCGGCTGATGCCGTGGCTCGACTGATTCTCACCGCCTCGGGGGGGCCGTTTCGCACCTGGACCACATCACGCATGGAACGCGCCACCGTTGATGAAACACTCACCCACCCCACCTGGCGCATGGGGCCCAAGATCTCAGTCGACTCTGCGACCATGATGAACAAGGGCCTCGAAATCATCGAAGCTCACCACCTCTTCACCATGCCTGGAGATCGAATCGACGTCGTCGTCCACCCGCAAAGTCTGGTCCACTCGTTGGTGGCGTACGCGGATGGCTCACTCCTCGCCCAACTCTCGGTCAACGACATGAGGATTCCGATTCTCTACGCACTCAGTTGGCCCGAACGGTTGACCTCACCAGCCGAGACCCTCAATCTTGCAAAGGTCGGCCACCTTGATTTCTCCGCACCCGACCCCGAACGCTTCCCCGCCCTCGATCTGGCCCGTGCAGCTCTCCGCGCGGGCGGCGAGATGCCGACGGTCCTCAATGCCACGAACGAGGTCGCCGTCGAGACATTTCTCGGCGGGCACTGTCCTTTCAGTCGAATCGCGGCTACCATCGACGCCGTCATGAATACTTGGAGTAACCGTAACCATCTCCTCGTCTCGGTTGAACAGGCCATGGCGGCCGATGCCGAGGTTCGTCAATTGGCCATCGAGGCGCTGGGAAATACCACGACCCTGTCCCGGGTTCCGAGTAGCTGATGTTATTAAGTGTGATCGCATTCATCGTCGTCATCGGCGTCCTCGTCGTCATCCACGAGGCTGGGCACTTCGGTATGGCCCGTTTCCTCGGTGCGCCCGTTGAGGTCTTTTCGGTGGGCTTCGGCCGCCGCCTCTGGGGTTTCGAACGCGGAGGCACCGACTACCGAATCTCTCTCGTCCCCCTCGGGGGCTATGTCCGGATCCCGGGCCTCGGCCCCGACGAGTCTGATGTTGTCGGTGACGGCGCCGAGGAGATCGATCTGCTCCCGCGGTGGAAACGAGCGCTGATCCTCCTCGCAGGCCCGGTAACCAATATTATCGCGGCGGTCTTCTTCATCGGTATCGCTTACATGATGGGGGTCGAGACTCCGGCTTTTCGCGACGAGCCACCCGTGGTCGGTTGGATTGATCCGGGCTCACCTGCGGCTGATGTAGACCTCGAGGCCGGCGATCTCATCGTCGCCGTGGATGGCAATCCGGTCACCATGTGGCTCGAGCTCGAAACCTCAATTGTCACCTCGGCTGAGCACGAGGTCGTTCTCGATGTAGAGCGCGAAGGAAGACGTCATCAGGTGGCCATGGTTCCCGAATCAGTGACCCGCTACGGCTTTGGCTACTCGGGCCTGCAACCCCCGGTGGATCCGGTCTTGGTCCAAGTACCCCCGGGCAGCGCGGCGAGTGCCGCAGGTCTCAAACCTGGCGACCGGATTCTGGCCATTGATGACGAACCTGTGGAACAGTTCTACGACCTCATTCGGCTCATTTCTCCCCGACCGGACGAGGAAATCACCATGCGTCTGCTTCGGGACGGTTCTGAGCTTGAAATCAGCCTGATCCCAAGAGATGTCGGTGGCGAAGGCAAAATCGGCGTCCCGCTGATCCCACCCTCGAAGATTGAACACCTGGGCCCCATCGCCGCCTTTTCCACCGCCACCAGGGATTGTCGACGCATGACCGTGGAGACCTTCCGCATCATCGGCCGGTTGTTCTCTGGGAAAACCCCCCTCAGTCAGATTTCGGGTCCTCTCGGGATTGCCCAGATCTCGGGCGAAGCCGCTCGCAGTGGACTCGACTCGCTGATTTGGTTCATGGGCCTGATCTCGCTCCAACTGGGCATTTTCAATCTACTGCCCATCCCTATCCTCGACGGCGGGCATCTGACCATCATCGCGTTCGAGTCGACCATCCGCCGTGATCTCTCGCTCAAGTTGAAAGAGCGAATCCTCGAGGTCGGTTTCTACGCCCTCATCCTCCTCATGGTGGTGGTTCTCTTCAACGACATCGTCAAGATCTTGCCGAACAGCGTCTACAACTACTTCTTCGGAAGTTAAGCGGACGTCCAGGTCGTCGCAACCACGAAGACGCAAAGCGGTCACGAAGACATTGCACGTCGCATTTATTGGACACGGATTTCACGGATTTCGCGGATCGGAACGTGCTAGAGTTCGCTCCGTGGCGGCTCGTTTGCTTGCTTTGGCGGTCTTTCTCCCGGTGTCCGGGGTGGTGTTCTGGTTTGCCCTGGTCTACACGGTGCACCGGGGAGCCATGGCCGTACCCGACCTCCGCGGTAAGACCGTGGTGGAGGCCCGTGCCGTGGTCCATGACCTCGGGATGGTGGTCGAGATCGAGGATCCGGGAGTCTTTTCGGCGGCGATTCCAGCAGGTGCGGTGGCGGTTCAGCGCCCTCATCCCGGTTTCCAGGTCAAGACCGGGGCCAAGGTCACCGTTCGCTTGAGCCTCGGCAACGAGCGCGTTGCAGTGCCTGACATCCGCGGAGAGTCTCTCCAGAGTGCCCTCCGAGGGCTCGAAGGTCTCGGTCTTCCCGTTGGTGCTCGGATCGCAGTCGACGGTCATGCGGGCCCCGACCAGGTCATCGCCACCGGGCCGCCGATGGCCACCGAGGTTCCTCCCGGCACCGAGATCGATCTTCTCGTCAACAACACCCCTCACAACGAACTCTGGGTCATGCCCTCCCTGATGGCACACAACGTCGGCGTGATCCGCCGGTTCTGCAGCGCCTGGGGATTGAGGCTCGGACAGGTGCATGAGGTCACATATCCCGGCCTCTCTTCGGGGATGGTGCTTCGTCAGTATCCACCCGCCGGTTCGCCCCTGTCACGATCCGATATCATCTCGGTATGGGTGAGCCGATGAGGGTTAGACTCGCTCCGTCGCTTCTGTCGGCTGATTTCGCCCGCCTGGCCACCGAGATCGCCGAGGTCGAGGCAGCCGGCGCTGACCTGCTCCACCTCGACCTCATGGATGGACACTTTGTTCCGAATCTGACCTTCGGGCCGCCCGTGATTGCGGCGTTGGCCCCCTGCGCCACCGTACCTTTGGATGCTCACCTCATGGTGACCGACCCCGACTCTTTGGTACCGGATCTGGCCACCGCAGGCGTTTGTCGGACCGCCGTCCACGTGGAGGCCTGCTGTCACCTTCATCGCACAATCGCGGGCATTCGTGACTCCGGCATGGAAGCCGGGGTTGCCGTCAACCCTGCTTCTTCGCTGACCATGCTTGAGGAGGTTCTCGACGACATCGATTTCGTCCTGATCATGTCCGTGAATCCAGGTTTCGGCGGCCAAACATTCATCCAAGCCAGCCTAGACAAGATCCGTCGTCTGCGTCGCCTTATCGGTGATCGAAGTGTAGACATATCGGTGGATGGTGGTGTCGACACGAAAACCGCGGGATCTCTGGTCGCGGCCGGGGCAACCACGCTCATCGCGGGATCGGCCGTGTTCGGAACTCCCGACCGCGCGCGGGCTTTGACGGCACTCCGACAGGCCGCACAACGAGGAAGCAACCCATGAGACGATCGACTGCTTTACTGCTCGTGTTGCTATCGGTGTTGTTCACCTTCTCCTGCTCATCGAAAGCATCAAAAGATGATAAGCTCCTAGAGGAGCTGTCAAATCTGGACAAGGCCACCATTTTCGATCGCGCCGAAGGCCTCTACCAAGCCAAAAAGTACCCCGAGGCAAGACAGCTCTTCTCCTTCGTCTACGACTCGTTCCCCAACGATCCACTGGGTCACAAGGCAGCCCTTCGAGTCGCTGACACATACGCGGTAAAAACCGATGTGACGAACCTCACAGAAGCCCGGCTTCGTTACCGAGATTTTGCCAATCGGTATCCAAATGACCCTGATCGAGACTACGCTCTGCTCATGGTCGGTCACACTTTCAGTGCTCATAAACTCAGACCTGACCGTGACTTGAGCCCAATTCATGAGGCCCTCGGCGCCTACCAGCAGTTGGTGAACCTCTATCCCAACTCGCACCACGCGCAAGAGGCACAGGACCGCATGGGTGGTCTCGAGGAGTTGCTCGCAGAACACGAATGGCTTGTGGCTACGTATTACTTCCGGAATAAGCGGTGGATTGGAGCCAAGTGGCGCCTTGAATACATCCAGGAAAACTACCAGGATTACACTAAAATCGAGCAAGTGAACGAGAGAATTTCAGCCATTCAAAAGAAGCTGGACGCCTCCGAAGCGAGGTACAAAGAACTCATCGAAGCACGGACAAAGAAGATCGAAGATTGACGACTGTTGCGCTTTCGGTTACTCTCGTAGTGTGTTTTTTGGCGCTGGGAGAGTACCCATGAAAGCGAAAATTCCGCTTTTGTTCGTCGCGTTATTGCTGCCCACGATCGCGTTTGGCCAAGCGGTCGCACCTCCGCCGCAGCCACTCCATTTCGTGGATGGTCACTGGACCCCCTACGATCCACCGTCGGAATTCCCCGAGGGGTCAACCGTCCACCGGGTAGTTCCTGGTGACACGCTGTGGGGACTCGCCGCTACCTATCTCGGCGATCCCTATCTGTGGCCGCAGATCTGGGAGCGAAATCCTTATATCAAGGACTCCCACTGGATCTATCCCGGTGATCCCATTGCGGTTGACGTGGCCGTCCAGGAGCCGCCACCTGAGGTTGAAGAGGTGATACCCGACCAGACGGTGGCCTCTGAGTACGTTGACCCCCGCGGCTTCGATGAGACCACGATTCAGGAAGGGGAACCCAGTCCTCTTGGAAGCTCGGCTGATGTCTACTGTTTTGCCGATCTGGTCCAGGACGACTCTGTCTACCCGTTCACCATCATGTCGGCCGAGCGCATCGATTTCCAGGACTCGTTCTCTGAAGGCGACATCGTCTACATCGACGGCGGAGTCGAGCAGGGAGTGGCTGCGGGAGACCGGTTCTTTGTGTTGAACCGGATACGTGAGCTCAGGCGCCTCAACACCGACCTCAAGCTCAACGCCGTCTACAGCAAGGAAAAGCTCGGCATCGTTTACAGCAGGATCGGTCAGATCAAGGTCCTGTGCGCCCAGGAGAACACGGCCATAGCCGAGATCACCTACGCCTGTGATCCCATCGATATTGGCAACGTCCTCCAGCCGTTTCGGCCAATTCCGGTTCCTCTCGTCATCACGCCGGATCCGAGTGATCGTTGTGATGTTCCCAACGGCAAACCCATTGGGCGAATCATCTACACTCGAGATGATCAGCTCGAGATCGGCGGAGGCTGGCTGGTCTTTATCGATCTCGGTGCCGCCGATGGGGTCTACCCGGGACAATTCGCGACCATCTACCGCGACAACCCGGTCAAAGGCATGCCAAGACTGGTCATGGGAGAGCTCGGCGTGCTGACCGTGGAGGAGCTCTATTCCACGGCGATTCTCACCAGAGGGTGGGCGTCGGTCTATATCGGTGACAACGTCGAGCTCAAATAGCGCTCGACCCGATGCTTCCCGACTGGGTCTTCGACGATGAAGATCGCCGCTGGATGGCGGTTGCTCTGGCCGAAGCATCGGCAGCAGCGGACCGAGATGAGATTCCGGTCGGCGCCGTCATCGTTCGCCGTGGCGTAATCATCGGTCGTGCGGGCAACCGCCGGCGCGAGCTCGTGGACCCGACGGCTCACGCCGAGGTACTGGCCATTCGCCAAGCCGCGACTTGTGCCGGCGACTTCCGACTCGACGACTGTACCCTTTTCGTGACCCTCGAGCCTTGCCCCATGTGCATCACCACCTGTCGCCAGGCACGCCTCGAGCTGGTGATCTGGGGGGCGGCTGATCCCAAGGCCGGCGCCTGTGGATCGGTGGTCGACCTCGCAGACGATCGCCGCCTCGGACCACCCCTCGCTCATCGTGGCGGTCTCGAGGCTGCGGCCAGTCGCCAGCTCCTCGAACACTTCTTTGCCAAACGACGATAAAATTCGTCATCCTCCGCTTCTCACCGGGTTTCGTAACGAGGGTGGGGAGGTGCTGAGCACGGTGCTCCGCAGTAGGAAGATGGTGAGAAGTGCAGGCTGGGTGCTGTACTTTGCCGACCGCAGTAGACAGCCGGTGAGAAGTGCGGGTACAATGCCGATCCGCGTGCGGAGAGGTGCCGGAGTGGTCGAACGGGGCGGTCTCGAAAACCGCTGACCTTTTACGAGGTCCAAGGGTTCGAATCCCTTCCTCTCCGCCAAGATTGAAAATTTGGAGAGGTGTCCGAGTGGCCGAAGGAGCACGCTTGGAAAGCGTGTGTGGGGGTAACTCCACCGCGGGTTCGAATCCCGCCCTCTCCGCCAGTTGATCGCAGCCGGGAGCCCACCCTGGAGCCCGGGCCCTGTGCATCGTCGCCCTCCGAACCGTGTCAGGCCCGGAAGGGAGCAGCACTAAGGAGGATTCCGGCGAGTGCCGCAGGTCGCCTGGGTTCCATGGTGGGCTCCCTTGTCAATTCTGAGGCCGGGGTTCGCCACTGGCGAACCCCGGCCTCAGAATTGAAGTAATAGAACGCTCAGGGTCTCCTTGGCAGCTTCGGTTGGCTCAATGGGCCGCGATTTGACTGCGCAAGACGAGCCGAGCAGACACTCGATGACCGTCGGTATCATTTCTCCCATAACCGCGAGGTCTATTGGCAATCTGAACCTGCATGGTTCCCTTTGGGAGAGGGGTGTACATGATAGGATCAGCGTATGAAGCTCGCCTCAATTGCTGGTGCGGTCCTGCTGTGCATCGCATCCGTGGTGTACGCCCAGAGCGGGACCCCGCGCGCGTGGCAACAACGGATCACGGTGGAGATCGATCTCCCGGTTCCCATCGTGGCGCTTGAGTCCGTGAATCCTTTTGCAATCCCGGTCGACCAACCACCACGACTTCTCACCTCGTTACCGCCCAAGAAGCTCGATGTCCAGGGAACGGCACGTGTTGCCGCCTACGTCAACTCCAAAGGCGACTGTCTCGGCGGCGTACCTCTGGAACTGCCCTTTCCGGGACTGACGACTTCGATCCTGGAAAACCTCAAAGGTGTGCGATTTGATCCGGGGAAGGTTGGCGATTCTGAGGTAGATTCCTGGGTCGTTCTCGGCCTCGACATCGTCGGTCGAGTCAAGGAATCCACCGTCAGTGGTCCGACCTTCGAACTGCCCGACCCGGCAGCTCCACCGGAACCCACGGCTCCACTTCGTGTGGCGCCTTCAGGGCTCCTCCTGCGCGCTCCGTACGAACCCCAGAGCAAGCTGACCACGTTTGCGTCACCGCGCAGGCTGAAAGTGAAGGCGCCCGGCCAGGAAGCCGATATTCCGGTCCGCGCCCTGGTCCACATCACCGCCGGCGGGAGATGCGACCGCTTTGTACCACTCAACCTCGAACCGGGACTCCACCGTTGGCTCTCCGCCTACCTCGCCACTTGGAGACTGGAACCCGCGCAGAGAGATGGTGCGCCACATGAGGCCTGGACGGTGTACTCTGCCCGGGCGCAGATCAAGCTCTCGGGTCTCGACTCCACCGGGGTGAAGGTCCTTCGTGACCGCAGCTTCGAGCCGCCGAGCACCGAACCCTGAGGGTTGGGCTTTCGGGCTTGGGCAGATGCTGTCCCTGATTGATGTCCCTGTCGCCGCAACCACAAAGACACCAAGACACGAAACTCATCCATCGAGACGTTGCGATGTGCGATGTCTCTTTATTTCTCCGCTGCGATGTCTTTGCGCCCTTTGCGTCTTTGCGGTTCAAACCTGCGATGTGTTCGACGTGCGATGTCTCTGTGGTGAAGGGCTCACCTACGATCGTCTGAGGATCTTGCGCTGATTCCCCATGCGAACCGTCACCCGTTCGGAGTCCAACCACTCAAGCACAGGAATCGCCAGCTTTCGAGTGAGCCCGAAACGTTCCTTGAACTCACCCACGGTAAAAGTCTCACGTCCCCACTCCCGAATCTTGCGTGCCACCCCGTCGAGCACGGCTCGATGAATCAAGAACTTCCCATCGAGTCGCACCAGCCGACCACGCTGGACGAGATACGTGCAAATACCCTCCACCGTCGCCGGTCGTGACTTGAGCTCGGTCGCAGCCTCGAGCGGCCCAGGAGCTCCGAACCCGATCTCTCGATAGAAGGCCTCCACCCGGCGGGCGAGTTCCTCGCCCAGCGCCGACATGTGTCCCTCGCTCCCCGGCGGTACGACGCGCCCCTCCGATAGCTCGAGTACCCCTCTCTGGCGCAGCTCCTCAAGATAGACCGTCGTGAGATCTCGAGCTCTCTTCGGGAGCAGGGTCGCCGAGAAGTCGCGAGTCGGAACCCCGGCCGACACCTCGACGTCCTTGAACCGACGTTCGAGCTCCTTTGTTGCGTCTTCCGTCAGGTGGTCGAGATGTGCTGAGCCCACGAAAGTAGACGGTTGAGTGGGCAACGCAACGACTGTTCCGCTTTCGAGCAGGCGTCCGATGGCGGCTTCCACCGCCCCGTCTAGGACGCCGAGTCGAACGGCCAGGCGATGCGCGGTGGCCCCCTCGAGCCCAACCTGATCGATCCACCAACCCAGCAGATCCGACCATGCGCCCCGCCGAGGTGACGGCAGTGCTTCAAGCCCGGCTCTGTCACGACGCCGCCATCGCTTCAGTTGGGCGTCGAGCACGATTCCTCCGGCGAAGGTGTTGACCGGAGCCGGCCTCCGAAGCACCACGCGATCGCCGGGGAAGAGCTGCATGAGTTCGCTCAGCTTGAGTTGGGCGACGGCGGTCTCTCCCGGGGCCAGCGCCGATCGCGAGAGCCGGTCAATCCGCGCGGGCACCCGATCGGCAAAGGCGTGCAGCTCGAGCTCATCGCCCTCTCCCAAAGGACTCGGCGCCGAAGCGAGGAGCTCGAGCCTCAGGGTGACGAGTCGGGTCGGTTGCCAATCACCGAGGGTCATCACCTGGTGACCACGTTCAATCTCGTCGCGGCTGAGTCCGACAAGGTTCATCGCCACCCGCTCACCCGCTTCCACCGCCTTACGTTCTTGACCGTGAACGTGAAGCCTGCGCACCCTCGAGCTGATCCCGCGCGGCATGATCTGGACCTCGGAGCCGACCTCGAGCCGCCCCCACAGCGAGGTCCCCGTCACCACGGTCCCAGCACCGGTGAGAGAAAAGACCCGATCCACCGCTTCACGAAAAGGGCGGTCGTCCATCTGCCGCGGGTGAGCCGATCGCGCCTGAGAGATGAGCACATCGCGAAGCTCGTCCAAACCCTGGCCAGATACGGCGGACACCGGCACCACCGGGGCGTCGGCAAACGGCGTCATCGCGAGATAGTCTTTGATCTCCTCAGCTGCGAGCTCGGCCAAGTCGTCATCTACTGTGTCGATCTTGGTCAGAGCCACGGCACCCCCCGGAACGCCCATGAGGCGGATCACCTCGAGGTGCTCACGGGTTTGCGGCATGATGCCCTCGTCCGCCGCGACCACGAGGAGAGCGAGGTCGATCCCGGAGGCCCCGGCGATCATGGTATGGACCAGACGTTCGTGACCTGGAACGTCGACAAAGTGAAGCTGCATGTCATCGAACGCTAACTGGGCAAATCCGAGATCGATGGTGATACCACGATCCCGCTCCTCTGGCAGGCGATCGCAGTCGGTCCCGGTCAGGGCCTTCACGAGGGTGGTCTTGCCATGATCGATGTGGCCGGCGGTGCCGAAGACAACGTGATCCATCTGGTCATGGTACACAGATTTTTCGTGTCGCTGCAGTTCGGGGTGATCTTTGGCTCGGATCACTTGGCCCTTCGCCCACAACCGGCTAAGCTCGGCGGATGATCGAATGCGAACTCAAAATTCCTGTTGACGGACTTGACTCGATACGCCGCCGCCTCGGCGAGACCGAGGCAACTCAGCTCACCATCAACGAGCCCGAGGTCAACATCCTCTTCGACTCGGCCAGCGGCCAACTGGCCTCGTCCGGGCAAGTGCTGAGGGTCCGACGGGTCGGGGGTCGCAATGTGCTGACCTTCAAGGGACCCGCGGACTATGACGGTGCGGTCAAGCAGCGACGAGAAATCGAGCTCGAGGTCTCCTCGAGCGAAAAGATATCCGAGCTCCTGCACGCACTCGGCTACGCACCGTGGATGCGTTACGAGAAGCTACGCGAGAGTTGGATGCTCGGCGAGGTGCGAGTCGACCTCGACCATACGCCCATGGGTGATTTCGTCGAGCTCGAGGGACCGACGGGCTCCCTCGAAAACACCGCCCGCCGGCTCGGTCTCGATCCTTCACGAGCTGTGCCTGAGTCGTACATCAGTCTCTGGCGCACCTTTCGCCGGCAACACCCCGAACTCGGCCGCGACATGGTCTTCGACTCATGAAGATTGCGGCGACAATGGTTCTGGCCGCCGGCCGAGGCGAGCGAATGCAGCCGCTGACCAACGTGTTGCCGAAGCCGGCGTTGCCCTTGATTCACCGGCCGGTCATTGCATCAGCTATCCAGCTCGCTGTCACAACCCATTCCCAGCAGGTTGTGGTCAACACCTGGTATATGGCCCAGGTCATGGAGCGTGCTCTCACCGAGGTCGACTCCGACACGCCAATCGCGGTCTCTCGCGAAACAGAGCTCATGGACACCGCGGGCGGCATCGCGTTGGCTCGAGAACGCGACCTGCTCGGTGATCGCGGGCCGGTAATGATCGTCAATGGCGACTGTCTTCTCAACCTCGACCTGAATCCACTCTTCGAACGCATGACCCGTTCCAACGACCTGATCAGTCTCGCTCTTCTTCCCCACCTCGATCCGCGACGCTGGTCGCATGTAGTTCTCGACCAGAACGAAATGGTGAGCTGCATCAGGAAACCGGGTTCCCCTCTGCCCGGTGAGGTCCCCTTTCTCTACACCGGTGTGATGCTCGTCGCCCGCGAAGCGTTGAACAATCTCGCAGCTCTCCCCGGGGCGATTCCCGAGTGCCTCTGGGAGCCTGCTCTGGCTGAACAACGTCTCGGCGGCGCCGTGGTTTCCGGCCACTGGCGCGAGATTGGTACTCCGCCGGACTACCTCGAGGCGGTGCTCGGCCGACTCGACGGAAATGGTGCTGTCCATCCTTCAGCCGATGTTCACCCGTCGACATCCATCGGCTCTGCTCTGATCGGTCGCGGCGCCCGGATTGCCGAGGGGGCTGTGGTGGGGGAGGCGATTGTCGCTGAGGGCGCGACTGTTGGTCGGGGAGCTCGCGTTCTGCGCTCGGTCCTCCTCGGCGACGTGGCTGCCGAACCCGGCGAGGTCGTAGTCGACGAGTTCCGTGCCTCCCGCCCATAGTTCACACCAGCCCACACCATACCTATTTCCAGCCGCTCCAGCCGCGCTGCCACGAGAGGCGGTTGATACGGCCGGTTCCGCCGTAGATCCGGAGCACCACCATCCTCCGACTGTTGTCGGTCAGGTACACCGAACTCGGGGTCGCAGTCCCTCTCGAGGAAAAGCTGATGATATTGCCACGACCTGCACGGATCGGGTCTCCGAGGTCACCACCGAGGCGACCTTTGCCCGATGGATCCGGCACCGAGGCGTCTTGCAAGATTCCCGGACCCGCACCACCAGCAGCGATGGCGATCACCCGGCCCACTACCGTGTCCTCACCGCTCGAAATATCGCTCCGTCTGACCCCATCGCCGTCCCCATCCTCGGCCACGAAACACTGCCAACTGCCGCCAACCTCCCGGTCAAAAACAACGGCGCACCGCCGGCCGTGCAGAACTGCTACCGCCCGACAACGTACGAGCAAACCATGAACCTGAGCAGTAGCACGATTCATGGCCGCAGCCCGTGCCGCATCATTGGCCAACGGAACTCCTGCCAAGACCAGCAAACCGGTCACCGCCGTCACCACCAGGAGTTCGGTGACCGAGTAGCCACTTATTCGGTGGGGGGCATTTCGACACAGCTGCAACCATTCCATTCCATCCTCCTATCTCTAATGCGCTTATCTCACCGGTTCTCTGCAGCAGATACCCGGCGATACCTTGAAGGAAAGAGCGGCCCCGAGGGGCCGCATCCCGTCCACGCTGTTGTTTGTTGATAATCAGCCAGCAGCCGAAGCAGCGCTGGCGGACGAACGCGGGAGCTTCACCTTAGCCGTCAAGGTAGTGTCTCCGTTGGTGGTAACGTAGGGTTCGAGTCTCACAAGCGAGCTTTCCCCGATCCCCTTGACTGCAACGAGCTCGCCGACGCTCCCGAAAGGGCCATGCGACTGACGAAACTCGATGATCCGATCTGCCAGGGCAGGACCGATGCGGGGGAGCAATTGAAGCTGCTCGGACTCGGCGGTGTTGATGTTGACCACGCCGGTCGTGACATCATCAGCCGCCATTGCGAGTGAAGACATTGCAACGATTACGAATACAAACAGGACTGCGGTTCTACTGATCATTATCTTCCTCCTATTTCTGGTTAAACTTCGGGGCGATGAGCCGTGCTTTGTTCTCAGGTCCTCTGCATTGGGCACCTCCAGTTTGCGTTTACGCCCTTTTCCATGGCGAAATCTGTGCCAAGATTCAATGATTCATAGAACTCCAATTATTTCAGTTAGTTAGAGTATCTTCCTTAGAACAAGAAAATTCTTGAATTGACAAGATTTCTTTACGGTATTTGCCAAAACCCTTTTGGAATAGGGTGGAGAATTATTTGTCGGTGACAACAACACTTCCACCCCAACGCGAAGCTCGTGCGACCCCAATACGGGTTATACTCCCGCGATGCGCAACAGCCCCCCAGATCAAGAGCCGAGCAGCTGCGGTCAAGGCGTGGATGGATCAGTGGGTTCGAAGATGTCAGCCAACTCCGACCTTTTGGGCGATCTCGGTGAGGCTGCCGATATGATCGCGTTCAAACACTCGGTCTTCGCTTTGCCCTTCGCCCTGATGTCCCTGGTCACGGCTGCCGGAGACGGATGGCCTATGGTCCGTATCTGGTTCTGGGTCATCGTCGCCATGGTCGCTGCGAGAACCGCAGCCATGAGCTTCAACCGGCTCGTCGACCATCACCTCGACGCCCAGAACCCTCGGACGGCGAATCGGTCGCTCCCGGCGGGCCGCCTCAGTCGCCGCTTCGCGTGGTTTGTGACAATCATTGCCGCGATCGTGTTCGTGGGCGCAGCGGCCATGCTCAACCGATTTTGCCTGATGCTCGCCCTCCCAACCCTGGCAGTTCTCCTTGGCTATTCGTACGCAAAGAGATGGACCTCCGCAGCTCACCTCTGGCTCGGCTTCGCTCTTGGCATCGCACCCATTGGCGCGTGGATCGCGGTCACCGGAACCATCGCGATCCAGCCGGTAGTGTTGGGTGCAGCGGTCATGCTCTGGGTTGCCGGATTCGACACGATTTACTCATTGCAGGACGAATCCTTTGACCGATCGCACGAACTCCGATCGCTTCCCGCCCGCTTCGATTCTCGGCGTTCGCTCTGGATCGCCAGGCTTTTCCATCTGGGAGCTCTCGCCGGATTTACCGCCTTCGCCATCGCTGCCGGTGGCGGTTGGATCCGCTTGACCGCCGTGGCCGCAGCGGCGGTGTTGATGCTGTGGCAACACCGCCTGATCGACGCCGACGACCTCAGCGCCGTCGATGCGGCTTTCTTCACTGCCAACGGACTCCTTTCAGTCGTGATGTGCGTGCTCTTCACCCTTGCCAAGCTGGTCGGTTGAGAGCCGGTGAAACGGTTCAGGTTGTATTAAGATGCACCCGGCATGAGCATCCACAAGCTGCCATTTCGCCACATCGCCATCGAAGGTCCAATCGGAGTCGGCAAGACCTCGTTGGTACAGCTGCTGGCAGATCGGTTCGAGGGTGTGATGGTCCTCGAGGACATCACCAACCCTTTCCTCCCCGCTTTCTACGAAGGCCAAGCGGGAGCCGCCTTCCAGGTTCAGATCTACTTTCTCCTGTCGCGGTTTCAGCAGCAGCGCGAAATCGCCCAGATGAATCTCTTCCAGCGCTTAGTGCTCGCAGACTACAGTTTCCCGAAGGATCGGATTTTCGCGTATCTGAATCTCGATGACACCGATCTTCGGATCTACGAAAAGCTCTTCCCTGTTCTCGAGCAGGAAGTTCCGACCCCAGATCTCATCATCTACATGCAAGCCTCGTTGCCGGTCTTGCTGGAAAGGGTCAAGAAACGGGCACGCGACTTCGAATCGGATATCGACCCCGGCTATCTCGAGCGGCTCAGCGAGGCATACTCCTACTACTTCTTCCACTACCGGGAGACGCCGCTGTTGGTGATCAACACCGATGACATTGATTTCGTCAACAAACCGGCCGACTTCGATGCCCTCGTCGACCAGATTGTTCGTTGCCGCCGCGGTACCCAAATCTATGTGCCTTTGGGATCGTCAGAAAGCTGAATTCGACATCGAGCAGCGAAGCTGCGAGAACCTCAATTCTCACCGGTGGATGCGCCGGGACGAAGCCACCGGTGAGAATTGAACTGGTAGGATCACCAACCGGAGGATTGAATGCTCTCTCGCGAGTTGTATCGTAGCGATCCCGATCGCGTGCGCCGAATGTTGGAATTGCGCCACACCGAGGCCCCGTTGGACCGTCTGCTCGAGGTCGATTCCAAGTGGCGTGCCCTTGTGGTTCGCCTCGAGGAGCTCAAGGCCAAGCGCAACTCCGGGTCCAAGGAGATCGGGGTGCTCTTCCGAGACGGCAAGCGCGACGAGGCCGAGGCCAAGAAGGCCGCCATGAGCGCCATCGGTGACGAGATCTCATCCTTTGAAGAGCGAACTAAGGCCCTTGAAGAAGAGCTCTGCGCCCTCGAGCTTACCTTTCCGAATATCCCTGCCGACACCGTGCCAGAGGGAGCCGACGAGTCGGCCAACCGCGAGGAGCGGCGGTGGGGCACACCTACGGAGTTCGACTTCGAGGCCCAGGCACACTGGGATCTTGGACCCGCCCTTGGAATTATCGACTTCGAGCGCGCCGTCACCATCGCCGGCGCCCGTTTCGCTGTTCTTCGGGGAGCCGGCGCGGCCTTAGAACGTGCGCTGACGAGCTACATGCTCGATCTTCACACTCGTCAACACGGTTACACCGAAATCTTACCGCCGGCGATGGTCAACACAGTCTCCCTCCAAGGCACCGGTCAGCTCCCCAAGTTCATCGATGACCTTTTCCACCTCGAGTTCACCGATTTCTATCTCTCACCCACCGCCGAGGTTCAGCTGACCAATCTTCACCGCGACGAGGTCCTCGACGAAGAGCAGCTCCCCCGTAAATACTGCGCCTTCACGCCCTGTTTCCGCTCCGAGGCCGGCTCCTACGGCAAGGACGTCCGCGGCCTGATCCGGCTCCATCAGTTCCACAAGGTCGAGCTCGTTCAGCTGACCCATCCGGATCAATCCGCTGAAGCCCTCACCAAGCTCACGGGCCACGCCGAAGCCGTACTTCAGGGGCTCGATCTCCCCTACCGCGTGGTCAGCCTCTGCACCGGAGATCTCGGATTCTCCGCGGCTCGGACCACCGATCTCGAAGTCTGGCTACCAGGCCAACAGAACTACCGAGAGATTTCCTCGTGCTCGAACTTCACCGATTTCCAGGCGCGGCGGACCAAGCTCCGGTATCGGCCGATGAAGGGTGGCAAGGCAAAGTTGCTCCACACCGTCAACGGTTCCGGCCTCGCCGTGGGCCGCACCATGGTGGCCGTGCTCGAAAACTATCAGCAGGAAGATGGTTCGGTGATCATTCCCGAGATCCTTCGCCCCTACATGGGTGGGCTCGAGGTCATCGAACCGGAGGGATAGGTCAGCTCTCAGCGATCAGCTGTCAGCCCGAACACCGGCGAGCCAAGGGAACGCTTCGAGCTGAAAGAGTGGCTCCCATCCCCTTTCCCGCGTTCTCCTGCGATGGAGCTGACGGCTGAAAGCTGATGGCTGAACGCTACGAACTCGGCGGCAAGCCGAGCTCATCCGAGATCGTCGCCATCGCGTCGCGGACAAACTCAATGTGCTCACCGAGCTCGACGCCGAGCGCCTCTGCC
>Ga0164313_10001043_pt1 | contig 23919 bp, 38 predicted proteins | sample GuaBasSedimGuay4_FD_113735 | JGI IMG/M metagenome (GOLD analysis project Ga0164313, IMG submission 113735) | Subseafloor sediment microbial communities from Guaymas Basin, Gulf of California, Mexico - Guay4, Core 4569-4, 0-3 cm | ecosystem: Environmental > Aquatic > Marine > Hydrothermal vents... | reverse complement strand
TTGATGCTATAAAACGCAATTCAGGGTACTTGGCGATGAAAATTGATGGGATTTGATCAGTTAATGTTCCCCCGACACTTATATTGTAAAATAGAGGCAAATTGGGCTTATCTGGGTGAAATAGGATTCCTGTCTCACTATCTCCCTTATCGCAGATAGTTCCCGGGTCCACAAAGTCCACTTCGGTGAAACCGTCGTCATGGGGGGATAAACAGAGAAACAATTCTCCTTCGATGTTGTACCTTCCCATGTATTTTGGCCAATAGGTATACAGCCTGTTTCTCCAATCAAGTTCGATCTCATTAATCACCTCTTGTATATCAAACACCTCTGAAGTTATCTCAAACCCAAAACCAGTTAACCTTCCTACTAAGCCACGGACAGTTGTGTTGATGTGTGGGTTATTATGGAACTTCCTCCAGCATTCTTCTTGCAACTGGGCTATGTTCGCCTGGTCTTCTTCTTTAGTATATTTGCTATAAAGTGGGAAGTTGTCAGAATCAACAGCACCTACCCCTGATGTCTCTTTCACATCATATTGCCAAGGTGCTGAAAACTTCATAGCGGTAAGAAGATCATCAGGCATGTCTAACAGGTATTGCGTAGACTCCTGGGAAAGATTACCAACAGCTAAAGGTTCCATTTTGACATCCTATTTATTAACAAGTCATGATTTCCTCATAGGTTTAATAGATGGTGTGGTAAGATATGTGCTTCACATATAGTATTTTGGGCCAGTTGTCAAGACTTAATTTAATATTTCCCAAGGAGATTTCGATCACTTTGATACATTTCCCCAAAACTAATCTCCCCTTTTCTTAATCTGAAGTCATCCACACCTAAGGTTCTTCCACCATACATATTCCATGCAATTGAAAACATACAATCATCTTGTATGCCATGAACCTCTTTCTTCTCAGGGGAGCCAAACCACTTTTCATCTGGCTCATGTATGAAAGAGCCCATCTCCTCTTCAAGAATATCATCTTCTTTTGAACCTGGTATACTTATCCAGGGTGTTTTGAATCTGCCTTCTTTAGCAGCTAACAAAAGCTCCTTGAAAGAATCTCGCTGTCGATCATATGTGGGAAATATAGGCTCGAACTTGATGTCCCTTTCTTCGCACCAGTCAGCTACGTTCCAAGCACCATATCGCTCTGAACAGAAAGTATCAACGCCATCGAACTCTGAAGCGGCAGCTTCTAACATGTACTTGACCGTATCTAAACTATGATCTTTTACAGAAGCAAGATGCAACAAGAAGTATAAATACTTAGGAGCTGTCCCATCAACTGCCATTCCAAGAGATGGCATTGTCTTACTTCTGGGAAGACCTTTTGCCATAATAGTGAAAATAGTTCTGGCAAGGCCCCTTGTTGCATAAGGATCGCCAAAGTCAACTCCTGCCATGATAGCCCAATCAGTATCAAACTTTCTGCCAAGAGCATCTAAGTGTTCCCATGTTGCCATCTCTGGATTGTTAAAGTAGTTAGATAAATTGTACACGGTGGTTATTGGTTCAAACCGTTTCATAATGACATCGATTTCACCAGCTGTCTTAACAGCACCATCAGAGAAGCCCTTCCCTTGTGTATCGGACATAACTTCCATCAAGTGACTCTTTCTCTCTAATAGACTATTCATTTTAACATGGTTAAGAGATTCACCGTCACAACCCAGGTAATGCATTTCTTCTATCATTGTTGGAGTGAATACTTGCTGAACACCCGCGCTCCACAAATTCATAAAATAACGTTCGAACTCACCAAATGGAAACTTAGCTGCATAATCGTTCAACTGGTCTGCATCCATGTTGGGATTCCAATAATCATCAGGATTAGCATTCTTGCTATACCTGTATGAAAAGAAGACTGTTCGGGTTTTACCTTTCAAGGCATTGATATATAGTTTGTACAATAGATGGGTTTTGGAGGATACTGTTGAATCGATCACACCGAAGGCATTTGGGATATTACGAATAGAACCATCAAGTTGGACATAGAACTTTGGGTTCTTCATGTCAAAGATTTCTGAGAATGTGTATCCAGTGATATTGGAGACAATACCTGAAAAGGATGAAATTGATCGAACAAGGGAGCGTACTACATTATGTTCATCACGAATACGGATCTCTTTCTCCTGGATATTCTTACGACCCACTTCCATCAGCAATCTGGGGCTGTTCTGTATTAGCTCCCTCATAATATCATAATGGACAAACTTCACCTGGTCTTTACTGTTTGCACCAAGCATTATCATTTGTCGTGGCCAGTTGAAGAATTTCCACAGTTGAATCAAACAAGCCAACAGGGACTTACCCTCACCCCGCATCCAGCATAAAACAATCTGTCTGTAGATAAAACGGTTGTCCTCCATTCGTAGGGCTTCAAGGCAGATTTCTTTCTGTTGATCCCATATGTGCTTATAAGATTTCCCTGTCTTAGGATTGAGTGTCGATGGTAAATCGCACATGGGATAGAAAATAGGGATGTCTTGCCCTTCAGGGTAGATTGGGACACAAACCTTATCGTCACACCATTTACCAAACCCTTCTCCCCCTTTTCTGTATTCTGCCAACTCGTTAAATTCTTCGACTTCTTCTCCACTTTCAATAACCTCCTCAAAAACACTTCTTCTGATACCTAATTCTACCATAATGACCTCTTTATAGAAGCTTGTTAGTTGTTGCCACTTATCTGAGGCATAGTCTACTATGCGTTGACAATGAAGTAAGTGGTTGTGTCGCTCCCCGCTACGTTCCTTTAGGCTCCTGCACTATGTCTGTACTTACTTTCTGCTTGCTGTTCATCATGCGCTTATAGAAAGTGCTGCTTCCTCTATGCAAGTTGGGTTCTGGGATACCATCTCTTAAATCACCAAGATCAGGATTTGCATTCCGTATACTAAGTAACCCTATCTTCTCCCACATGATTTCAATCTTTAAGGCGGTATCTCTCATCTCCTTATAAATTGGATGGATGCACATTGTTCCACGGGATGTCTCATATGTCACGCTATCCACTCCAAGCTCTGCTATCTTTAACCTACACCACATGCTATACAAAGGAACAAGATGTGACCCGATCTTGAATAGCATCACTTCATCCAGATCTTTGATAGCTCCCGTGATTAACCCAAGCACATCCCGGACATAGGTCAACTGGGTATAGCACTTGTTCCCTACTGCCCTGGTACCATTACCGGAGTCTAACCCTTCTTCTTCCTTATGCTCCCGCTGCTTGGTCAAAGAAAATTCGCAATACCTGAATGCCGGGCACAAATTATCTGTACAATCTGGCACAGCATCCCAGGAATACAACTGCTTATCCTCAAACTTCCCTTTTAGCATGGACATCGACTTTCCACTCTTAATCTTATACGACTGCGGCAGGTGTGTGATTCGTGCCATTTTGTCCTCCTATCCTGTGTTCCATTATATGATAAGTTCCTTCGCTATCTCAGAGAATCCATCCTTATTTACTGGTAATCCCCCGCTACCTGGTTGATTCTCCTCCTTCAGAATCATATCCCTCATTAAAGTACACTCCTCTACAAGCTTTCTCCTTCTTCCAACATGAAGGATACTACTTTTATGGTGAAGATCCAGGAGTTGTGAACGGAGTATCCAATAGCTAAAAACATACTTCAAAAGGGTAACGGTTTGTGGGTCTGATTCAGGATTCTCAATGATAGCCCTGGTCTCAAGGTTCATAGCCCTACTCCAGGAACCCCACTCCACAGACAAGCGGCTGGTTTTCAGTTTCTTATGCATATGGAACTGGTTATCGATGATGTTTATGTAGTCAGTTGGTGAGAGTGTGATAACTGGCATGGTAAACGTGGTATCCGTGGTATCAGAAGGTGACACGGTAGGTGATAAATTCGAATCTTTAACTGTTGGCATGGTGTGTCTCCTGTGGAGAGTTGGAGGTTAACGGCATATTCGCTAATTTGGATCCGCAATTGTGGCGAGGACCCCATGACGCTCGCAAATGAACGAGCTTCAGATAATAGTCGGGGTTCATTAACTGAATGATAATCAGTAGTTGAATGTCATTCATTAAATGTTGGCTCATTCATTTTATATATGATAATCATTGACTAAATGGGGTTCATTAATTGACTCCAACTTATATAATGAGCTGTCGTCAATACATATCTAACATTCACATAATGAAGAAGATTCATTAAAAACATGGCATTTATATTATGAATAACTGATAGTTATTAACTGAACGTGCTTCATTGATTGAATAACACTATAACGAATAGCATGGCACTCATATACTGAAGCTCATTCAGAATGTCAATAACAATTTATTAACTGAAGCTCATTCATTAATTATAACTCATCTCTAATAACTGAATTGAGTTATAGAAATTATAATCACTAATCAATCACTATAGACAGCTTCAATCTAATGCTGAAATATACTTTGACATAGCATTTGACAGCACGTATAGTTGTAGCTCATGATTATTCAATAACGATTAATCATTTAAGCATTCAATAACGAATTGAGAACGAAACAATTCAAAACAGCTAACGATATGCAAGATACAATCACATATCAATCAGTGAACATAACAATAAATCTTAACTGATTTAATCACTTATCTGTAATGCTGTTTAGATTCGAAAGTGAGTCAATACTATGACTATCAAAACAGCTATAACAGACAAGAACGAAATCGAACGAATTAATGCAATCGTCAATCAAAATAGAAAGCTTATAGTGAACGATAAAAAAACATGTTTTAATCATAGACTTTCTTGTATCAGTGCAGATATTGACTTGTCTTTATTCGTTACTGATAAGAGTCAAGCTAAAACAGCGCAACAGATTGCACGTATAGCGCATACAACAGCTAAAAGAGTTGAACAGCATATAGCTATAGACTTAACGTGTACAGACAAGAAATCGCGCATTGACTTGAAAGCTAATGTAATAACTATCAACAAGAAAAATGCTGATAAGAAATATTACATAAACGTTAAACGTCTTTATGCTAAGTAAAAGCATTTAACAGCATTAACTAAAATACTAATCAAAACAGCATTACAGATAAGTGATTAAATCGAAAGTGAGTTATTATGTCAAATAAAGAAATGCTAATTGCAAGATGTCTTGACAGTCTAACAACTATTGAATACTTACTTAAAGATAAAGAATTGTTCTTGTCTTTACATGCTGAACAAATCTTTTATGACTTACTAAAAATTGAGCGTTATTTGCAAGATGTATAATTTGAGCGTTACTAAAATGCTGATAATCTGATTATCAGCATTTTTTAGATAGTGAAAATGAATCTCATTCAGTTATTTAATAGTGATTTCAATTAGTAAAGAGTAATTCAGTTATTATAGCTTGCTTATAAAACATGAATAGCAAAACAAAAAGTAAAGACTGATTTATTTAATGAATCTCATTCAGTCACTAAATCAAATTTATTAAATAATCCCGATTTATTCGCTGAATCTCGTTTATTCCGTGAATTTCATTTATTTAATGATTCCGGCAATATAAACTGAAGCACATTCATTAAATTTCGTGGATTCATTTTATAATCGACATTTATCTTCTGAAGATCATTCAGTTTATGAATTTTCAATATTCGCTGATTATCATTCATTTTATTTTGAATATTCATTTTATAATCATCATTCATTCGCTGAAGCTGATTCAGTTAATAATTATCATTTATTCGTTGAATTTCATTTATTTAATAAACCCCATTCAGCCAACGCTCCAGCCGCCTCGGATGGTATACCGGCATATTACTGAACCTTAGGACCTTCGTTGTCATCAATATAGGTTTCCCGTAATCCGGCAAAATGCCGGTCATAGAGAATGAACAAAGGTGGAGCAGCTATTCCCCTTACTCCCACCTTTATATGTATATCTGATCAAGCCCTTCGCTATTATCTTCTAACGTCCGCTATCTCAGTAAGCACCTAGGCATATTAACAGCTATGCCGGTACATACATTGGGTACCTTTTAGACGGTGATTCACTTAATGAATCCGCTTCATAACTATTTTAGGTATGCCAAAGAAAAGTGTTGACACGGTATACTGGTTCATGCTATGCTACAGCATACTCTCAAATAGAGAGTATGAGTATCCCACCTCGCTCTTTGAAAATTGATTAAGCAACATTCCTCAGATAACAAGACTCTGAGTGGTCAACTTTAATTAAGTGGTTTTCTCAAATCTGTATAGCTCTCGGAGGAACGCACATTCCATTAAGAAAAGTCAATCGCTGGTGGAACTAAATGAGTGGTCTTCGAAAAGCGTAAACGTTGAAGGGAACAGATAGGCCGGAGGCATCGACAAGATGAACTCTTAAAGGCGGCTCTTACATATTGACGAGAAAATCGAGAAACTCGGGAGGACACGAAAACTCCATTAAAGAATCCTCAGAGAGGAAGCATTGAACCTACCGTAGTCGTTGCTTATGACGTATCTCAAGATCAAGATACAATGTACTGGAAGGTAAGTCGGTATGGACTTGACCCTGCATTCAAATACAATCGCTACCCCGGTACACGTTGCTTTAAGTAACGATGATCAGTGGAGGTAACTCTAAGAGGATAACCCACGAAGCATATCTTACTTACCTACCTTTGTGTGAGTTAAGACAGAAGGTTGGTACATGCGTAAGTGTGTACCTCCTTCTCTGTATTCATCACTTGTTGGTGGATAGAGAGAAGGAATACTCCTTCACATACATAGGAGGTAAGAAAATGTCAGTACTGGAGCCTAAATGGTATCATTTTCCCAAAGAAATGATATGTACCAGGGTTTTACATTGCATAGTGTGCAATGAGGTATGGGGTGTGACTAAAGATTACACGCATCCCAGTGTCTGTCCGTGCTGTTTAGATGATAATTTCTTGTACTTAATGGAGGTGATATGAAAGAGAAGCGACCACCAAGACGAGTCAAGATCAGAGTTCCTCATCATCAGAAGATCAAGGACTTGTTCAAACTCCACGAAACGTACAATGACGAAGACGAAGATGGAAAATACTTTGATCGTCATTACCTGAGAAATTCCACCGCAACGATTAGTAGAACATGGAAAAAGCGGTGGTCTGAGTCCGTGTTCTAATGCTCACTTTCGATCGGTGGGACAATGTTCATAGCTGTCATTGTCCCACCACTTCTTGAAGCTAATCAGCACATCGTTGGTTGGTTTCAAGATGTAAACTCACAATAGGAGGTAAGAATATGAAAAAGGTTGATGTAGTATATTATGCTGCAAATGGTGGTCTCAATTTCAATTTCGAAGCCGATTTAGCGGTAATAATGAGAAAACACGGTCTCGTATGTGTCGGAAGTGGAATGATGCTTGCTGAAGGAGCAAGAGATATGGAATTCATACTGGGAACTATTAATGTCAAGGAACTTACTGATTCCTGCAACGTATGGACTGACAGTGGAGATGATTATGTGTATTTCACTAAGTGGGACAGTTTTTACCGCTGGTTGAGAGCAGCTGGTTGGGACAACGAAGAACAATGGGAAGAAGAAACGCACACATCGTGGAGCGATCTTCAGGGAAACCCATTCTTTGTGGTTAGTCAGCAAGTATTTATCCTCAAGAAAGAGGATATGAAAGACGAACCGATTAAGAGGGCTTATCCCATTGATTGGAATGAGTTCTGATACCTGCTTGTGATGCTTACTTGGCGGTGAGCATCACTGGGAGTTATCACAATGGTAGCTTCAAACTCACAATATTAGGAGGTAAGTTATGTCTAAGAAAGAATTGACAAAGGCGGAGATCGTGGCTCAGTTGACAGAACTGGGTGTGTCCTTCAACAAGAAGGTTGGAATCAAGGTTCTTCAGGAACTGCTGAATCATGAGCTGAAGGAATCGGGAAAGCCCACTGCGAAGCCCGCAGCGAAGCCCACTCCGAAGCCTGCAGCGAAGCCCGCAGCGAAGGAAAAGGAGAAAGTTCCTTTGACAGCGGAGGAGATCGCAGCGGTAACGGAGAAGTACAAGAGAGAATGTCCCAGCTTCGGTATCCAGGATCTGAAAGACGCCGGGTGCAACGACACATGCCGTAAAGCACACAAGGCAATGTTCGAAGCATGTTCGGAGGTGTCGAAACCTGCGAAGAAAGCTCCTAAAGAGAAGGGAGCTGGAATGACAATCTTTGGCCATCAGGCTAAAGCTGTCAGCGGTCGTATCGATGCAGCCATCCTGTCTGGGCCTATGACTTACAAGGAGATTGCTGATCTCATCACCTCAGAGATTGAGGGAACTTGTACAGTCAACCGTGTGAAGGCTCACATTGAGAAAGACCTGAAGATCGGTCTTCGCACTGGCAATGTGATCATGGCCATCTTTGATCTTGATAAGGACGCAAAAGTAACATGCGGAATGATCAAGAGCAATAAGAAGGCTGCGTAGTAATGAACGGGAGCAGAGAGTTTAAGGAGACTTTCTGCTCCATCCTACAGCACATTCGAAAGAGTGTGTTGTAGGATGGGATTTCATCTCATCAAACATACACATAGGAGGTAAGATATGACAAACTTGGAGCTGTGTGCCAAACATGACATCTCATACTGTTTCTTTAAGAGGGTGGTATTGTTCTGTTACAACACCCTCAAAGAAGGACGAGAAAACTTCGAGAACGAAAGTATGGATGCTCAAGCCGAAGAATCTATTCGGGTTGCTCGATCAATCATCTCCTTAGGAGGACTCAGACATGTTTAACAAAGAACTCCTTAAGAAATGGCAACAAGGGAACAAAATAGGTTGGTTCGACAGGGCTGTTGAATTTATATCTTGCGTAGTATTGCTTTCCTTGATGTATCTCCTCACGGTAGCCGTGTTCTGCCTGTAGTAAATAATGCTTGCTATGCTTATGTATAGCTCAATAAGCATAGCTGGGAGTGTTTACTCCGCCAACACAACAAAGGAGGTAAGATATGAATCAATTAGCAGAAGCGGTGAAAATCTCACGTGCCTGGATGCAGACAAGAATGGAACGTCAAAGTTTCATCCGTCGCATGAATCAAGGAATAGAGGGTCTTATTCCGCATATTGTATTCTATGCAATGAACCCGACATTCTTCCTTGATAAGGAAGTATCAAAGGGGAACTTGAATAGAACCCATAAAGTGGTTCTCATACTCAGAGCCCGTGATTTGGAGCATGTGTTTTACATCATGCAAGCTGAAGTGTGGAGCCCAGAGGGTGAAGCAAGTGAGTTGATTCGAGGTCTTGGATTATATCACACATCCATGTCAGTTGGTGATTGTGTGATGCAGTATCCACACAAGCTGTATCAGGTTGACTCTGTAGGATTTAAAAGAATGTGATTCCTGCTTGTGATACTCACTGGGAAGTGAGTGTCACTGGGAGTAATTACTCCGACAACACAACAAAGGAGGTAAGATATGAGTGAAGCTAATGGCAAGAGCAAGAAATTTGACCTGGTTACTAAGCTGATTCAAATGGCTATGGATGAACGTACCCCGCCTGAAGAAGCCCATAACGCAATGGTCAAAGCAACCGCCATCATGACCAAAGAAAAGATAGCGATTGCGGAAGTCATGCGAACCAAAGAACAGGCTGAAGAAGCTGTCGTTGAGGATAAGGTGAAGTTCACTTACGGCGACACTAATCAGAAATGGGAACGCAGCCTTCTCATGGCAGTAAGCAAACCATTTGACTGTGAATGTATCCTGCTCAATTCATACAAACCTGGTACATACAGATCGATGTCATGGGATAGAGGAGCTTTCATCGGACATCCCACCGATGTTGAAAACTGCAAGTATTTCTTTGGGTATCTGCAATTCACTGTTGCTGGCATGATTCGTAGGTGTAACTTTCGAAAAGTGGTTGAGAAAGACTCTTACGGAGCTGGTGTTGTACTACGTGTCGGTGAACGATTGAAGGAGATGTTCAAGAAAGTGGATGACTCTCTTCCTTCTGACACAAAAGCTGTAATGGTTTTGAAGAAGGATGCAGCAAAGTCCAAGTTCAAGGAGCTTTACCCACACACAAAATCAGTTGCCTCACGTAGGACTACTGATTGGAATGCCCGCAGCAAGGGGTATAAAGATGGTGGTAAAGTCGCTCTGCGAACGGGTGTAGGAGGAGGGGCAGCAACAAGTACACTCAATTAGTGATTCCTACTTGTGATACTTACTGGGAAGTAAGTGTCACTGGGAGTAATCACAATGGTTACTCTATACAAAGGAGGTAAGATATGTTTACAGCAGAACAGGAGATTGACATCATTACCCAGGTTAGAGAAGAACACCCGGACATAGGTTTCCCAGATGTTTTCCGCTCCCCTATGTGGTATGGGAGAATGGGAAAGCAGCAAGTGGATGACTGGAGTGTTATCATCGGAAGAGTGCCCGTGTTCAATGAAGCGGGTTTCGAAACCGATGAGTTCGTGGATGAAGCATGGAAGCCGTGCTCAAAGGAATATCAACTGGTTAGGCATGAGGTTGCATTGCACCTGTTCGAAAAGGCAATGGAATCGGAAGACATCAAGGTATATGGCCAGTGTGATATATCCGTAGAGCTTATCAACGGCGGCCGACGGTGCTACATCACAGCAGACTTCCCTGAATGTAAGGAAGAGTTGAAACCAGGGAGACCGCTGACACCAAAAGCAGGTGTTCGCAACTCAAATGATCTTACCCTTGAGTTCTCACGTTGGTTTGGTGCAATGGAGCTGGTATGTGCAAATGGCATGGTAGCTTTCAAGATCAATCAGAGTGCCTCAAAGAAACACCGACAGAACTTGGACATTGACTTCGAGATCAAAGGTGTTATCGAGGGCATGAATGATTTTGCGGAACAGACTGACATCTGGAAGAACTGGGTTGATGTGCAGTTGGCATCGGCTGATGCTGAAGTTATCATGGCAGCATTGCCCTTCGGTTCTCGTCACAATGAAGAAATACTGGCATTACCTGAGACAGGCACAGGTGATAAAGTATCAGATTGGTTAGCTGGTGGTAAAGTTAACCTTTATGATATGTATGGTATCTACACTCAATTCCTCACTCACAATGTTGAATCTGACATGGTTCGAGTGACAAAGGGTGAAGAAGTGGCCAGGGTTTTTCATAACTACGAACAGGTTCTACAAAGATCGGCGAGAAAATCGGAGGGATAGTTATGACAAAACCTATGCTGTACTTCAGTAGAGATTGGTTAATGCAGTGGCCTGGTGTTCAAAAAGCATTGAAGGAAGACATTACATCCTTCTATCAGAAGTACCCATACCATGCAGAATGCACCGAGATAGAAATTGAAGCTATGTCTTCGATTGCTAACCGGGGAAAGGTTTTGTCCATTGAGTTAGACAATGGTGATTTCATCCTAAAGAACGAATAAAGGAGTTACAACCTGTAAGCGTGAGGTGTTTACAGGTTGTTGCTTGTCTATTCTGGCAAGACAACAAAGGAGGTAAGATATGGTAGATAAAACAGAGGTTAACATTGAAAAGTTGGTAAACCATGTTATAGATGGTTGGGATATGGACGCCTTGCATGACTTCGCCAAAATCAAGCTGTGGGAACAGTACGATGCCGATAACGAAGCTTTCTTGGCAGATTGGAAGGAAGAAATGAGTGACCAAGAAGATTTGATGGAAGAGGCTTTGTTCAACAATCAGCTTGATGAGGTAAATCAGGCATTCAGTGATCTGGAAGGGCTATTGCCACCTGTTGGTATGAAGCACAGGGCTTTGTTTAGAATCATGTGCTTGGCTTTATCGGAGTTCTTTGTTGCCCACTATCAAAAAGAGGAGATATAACATGTTGTTTCAAGTACAGGCAAAAAGTAAAATGTTTGGTTCTTTCCCTTTAGACATGCTTAGGTATGATTGTTGTACCCCAGCAAATTCGGATGATGCTGTTAAAATAGCATCAACACTTAGGGGAGAAAGAATAACCGAATTACCTATCATTCAATTGAGAACACATGAACCAAGGCTTGATATAACGCCTGCAAGATGGGAGTCATTCGGTTGGAAAGTAATTGAAGGGAGGAGATAACTGCTTGTTAGACTTGTGCAGTCGGCATTTAGTGTACAAGTCTAACTGGGAGCAATCATGCTCCATACAAAGGAGGTAAGATATGAAAATGCAAGACTTAGTGGAGAGTTTATCGCTTCTGTCCCCTGGTAGTAAAGCATCAGAAGACATGGCAAAGGGTGTAGTCCTAGGTGTGGTTAATCTTATCATGCTGACTACTCCGCTTAAATTACATGAAGTCTGGGAACATATTATCCGTTGGATGCCTGATGATTTCAGAATTACTGCACTACCGTATGAATGGCTTGATATTGGGCAGCCCTTGTCTAACCACATGATACATGATCTTGAAGCTGGGCATGTAATTTACTTTGATTACCTGCTCAAGGATCTTCCAGAAGAACAACTGGATGGGAGCCATGATGGTCGAAGTGTAAGAGACCAATTGCTTGGTCACTACCTTCGTGAGGTGAGTCTCCTTAATATGTATGGTTTAGATATTGGGAAACCATCTCATAACATGGGTTCATGGAGACAGGCTGGCTCACAATCTATTGCCGAGTTCTGGGTCAATGATCTTTATATAGAAAATGACCCAAGAAACATAAACTGGCATGGCCAGAACACATCCCAGTGGTGTTATGCTGGTGCTATTTGTGTTCAAAATGGGCGTGTGTCCACTCACCATTAGGAGGTGATGTATGAAGACATGGAAAATACCCTGTTCATGGGAAGTGTATGCTGTAGCAAAAATCAAGGCAGAAACACTCGAGGCAGCAATTGAAATAGCAGAGGATGATGATTTCCCCTTGCCCACTGAAACACACTATGTTGATGCTTCTTTTCTGGTTGATAAAGATTTAGCAGAGCATATGGAGTTTTAGTATAAGTCACACTTGATGGGCATCGAAAGGTGTCCATCTGGTGGTACTTATGCCACAAACAAAGGAGGTAGGATATGGGACACACGGAAGCCTTAATAGATACAATTAGCCTATTAAACAAGCATGATATGGATTTCAAGAATGTGTGTGAGGTAATAATAAAGGCCTCTCTGTATTGGACAGGGGCGGATGAACTCAATAACCCTGAGTTAAAAACAATGAGAACTTTAGCAAGGTTCTATCTTGAGGACCCTGATTACTTCATAACCCTGAGCTAAAAGAACCTGATTACTTCTAAGGAGGAAGCATGAAACGATTCACAATGGAGAGTGAGATCATTATCACCTACAATGAAGAGGATTTCCATTTCCCAGATTCAACATACGACGGAGATGCATTTATGGCAGTTCTGATTGAACAGGAACTGAATAAGATGGGCAAATTGGAGATGAAGCTCCGCTCCTGGGGAAATGGTCATGTAAGTATTAGGGTGCATGGTAAAGGAATAAAGGATATCAAATAAAACCTTGACATCCTTGAGGATCTGTTTTATGCTCTATTATAAGATGATAGAGCATAAAACAGCATTTAAGGGAGGAAGATATGAAGAAGCCGGTTCAGAATAAATCAAATATCTGAGCCGGCTTTTTCTTTTGGCCTGTTCGAGGAACGGACACTACCTCTGCAACTCAAACCGGACAACCTTCACTTAGAACCATGGGCAAAACGAGGCGAGGACAAACCACTAAAAAGGGAGACCGGCAACATGGCAGGAAGAAACGTTTTCAGAACAGCGGCAGATGAATGCTCAATGGATATGTGGGGAATGACCAGAGCCCGGGCGGTACATCAACACATCTGTATAAATTGCAGGGAAGAAGTACATCCAACAGGCATATCTATTTATAGTTTGACAAACTATAAAAGCACTGGATTATGTGAAATTTGTTATAAAGATATAATGTTTTAATATAAGGAGTTACCTTAGTTTGCTGTTTAAATCTGCACATCCTTTAAGTACAATCAACACTTCTTACCTCCGTTGCCGGATGCAATGAGTGTCCGGATAAGGGTGTGCAGAACTAAGAAGCAAACATAAAAAGGAGGTAAGACTATGAACAAGAAGTTGTACAAGATACGAGTAAACTGGCACGGAGAAATCTATGAAGAACACTTTCATGCAACTTCTCCGGGTAGTGCTATGATGATAACATGTTCAAAAATAGCAAAGGATTTAGGCAAGACCACATCTTATGTACGAAAGTTCTTTCTATCGGGTAAAGATAACTTCAAGGTAGAGGAGGTACTGAATGAAAGTGGAGACAATTAAATATGCCTCTATTACAGATGAAGCTCCTGAGGAGATGACAGGAGATGAAGATTACCCAGTCATCGGAAACAGCATGTCATCAGGGAATCGGCGAGAAATTCTCAAGAAATTCAAAGGGTTAAACCCTTATTGGAATTGCATAGACAAAGCAGGGATTGTGCAAAGAGTGTTCGGTGGGATTGTTGTTTTAGGCGCATTTGATGTGTTCGATGAAATAGGAGAATACTCATATGGTTTTGATTACAAACCACCTTACATGTTTCATGCATGGGTAGAAAAGTACGGGGAGATATTTGACTTTGCACTTCCCGGTGTACTCGAAATAGCAAGAAAAACTATAGAATCGATAAATAGGGAGTCTGTTATATTAACTGGTGTTCCACCAAGTTGGTTACACTACAGTCCATGTCATGTAATGCATCAAATGATGATATAAGGAGAAAATATGGATGAAATTACTCATTTGGTTGAAGGGGATTATTTAGATATATATCAATGCAATAATTGTGGTGCTCATGCAGATAAGCCTGAGGACATAAAACATCATACTACTTGTAAACCCGGGGAATCTAAGAAATGGGAAAAGTTTTATAATGAAGGGAGGTAAGAAATGGAACAGGAACAGATTGAGAAAATTGCAAGTGAACTTGATTCATGGTTGCAAGAGGCTATGGGAGATTGTGCCCACGGTGCTGCCTGTTTAGGTGGTACAGATGAGTACAGAAAATGGTTAAATACAAGTGGTAAAAGTATTCATGGTAGTTGCTTAACGGATGCGTATGCAGATCATTTATATAATGATATTGATACCTTACGTGATTTGCTTGGTGATCGGATTCACGATGAAGCGGCAGGGCACCCATATAATAGTCCCGAATTTAATAAGGACTTCATAGCTATTGCAGAAAAGATAGCGGAACACGCTCACCCAGCTTTGAAAGAAGCATGTAAACAACTTGCAGACGCAAGGAGAGTAATATGATACCTAAATCAACCATTAATGAGGGAGCATCAGGCAAATGCGAAGTTATAAAATTCACCGTCAGTAAAAAGGATTCTGATTTCTTTAACATGAGACAAATGTTCAATGGACATAATAGAACAGTTAATCCTGGTGAATATACTAAACTGATAGACAAAGAAAATATGTGTCTATGGATGTCAGACACCCCTGCTGAACTAAGAGACCATTATGACATGTATCATGAAGCAAAGGGTAATGTATTAATCAATGGGTTAGGGCTTGGTGTTGTGGTAGTTGCTTGTTTATTAAAAGAGGAAGTTGATCTTGTAGTGGTAAATGAAATCAATCCTGATATTATCAAACTTGTAGCTCCTCAACTGTTCAAACAATTCTCTCCCAAGAAATCCTTAATAATTAATGAGATAAGTGCCTTTGATTATCATCCCAAGAAGTTACGATTCGATACTATATGGCATGATATTTGGGCAAACATCGATATAATAAATCACCCAGAGTATGTCAAACTTATGAGAAGATATGGACATTGGAAGAAATCGGGTGGTTTTCACAATTGCTGGGCTTATTATGAAATTAAACGGATGAAACGAGAAGAAAATAAAGGATGGTGGGGATGAAAATACTACTCTCGGGTATTATATTTTTACTGTTTATAATTGTAGTGCAGCTTTCACATATCAGGGTATCTTTGATGGACTGGAGACCCGTTCGTACATATCATTTTTATGATGAAAGATCATACGATGTATCGAGCGTGGATAACCTTAATATATGTGATAGACTTTCAGAGAAGAGGAGGTGATAATATGCCTAAGTGTGATCGTTGCAAGTTAGAGTGTTTCACCATTATTATGTCCCGATTCAACACTCAAATGATATGTGATGATTGCGAAGACAAAGAAATGGCCCACCCGGATTACCAAAAAGCTGTCAATGCTGAAATAAAAGCTCTTTCGGGGGGTAATCGCAACTTTGAGGGAATTGGTTTACCAAATAACCTACAAGGAAGATAATATGGCATCATTTACAGTACATGGAACAGTACCATATTTCAGAGGAAAGACATTTCACCTTCCAGTAGACAATGACTGGGATTTAGAAAGCTTCTTTGAAAGACATGGTATAACTACCACACTTAAAATACGGAGTGGAAAACCATCAATATGCATAACGATAAAAGCATTCGTTAAAAAGTGCATACCTGGTGATGATATTGCCTACACATTCAAAACACAACGCAACATGAGGGGAAAGAACAACACAATTAGTATCAGAGGGACTAAACTCATAATTACAAAAAGGAGGACAGTAATGAGAAGAAAACATGGATCACTAAGAAATGCATTGCTTGAAACAATAAGGACAGAACCTAAGCCACTATTCACATCAGAGGATATCTATGATGAAGTACTTACTTTAATCCCTGATTTAACAAAGCAACAATTCTGGTCAGGGTTCCACAGCGCCATCACAAAGAAGGGTTTTGTCATTAAAATGAAGGACTCAAGTAGAAACGGAGCCCAACTCTATTCATTGAACCAAGACAAGTTTAAGTCCGATATTCCTAAACAACAAACATCATTACCTTTTGAGAAGCCCAAGCCGGCAGTCAGTTCCCAACTTGTGGATCTACCACATGATCTTTATGATTTAAAAGAAGTATTAGAATACCTAGGAGCAGAGCCAGATTTGGTAAACCGCACAATAAATAATCTTCCTGATGTAAGCAGATTGACTTATGCACAAATCGGGAAAGGTGTATTTGATAAAATGACCACAGAGCAAAGACAATGCCAGAACTTGGCAAACGAAGTATCAAGTCAACAAACCGGGCATACAAATGAAACGAAAACATTGCGTGGTATAATTGCAGACAAAAACAAGGATATAGAAAAACTGAACAAAACACTTATACGCCTGAGAGGATCTATTCAATCCGGTAAAACAATGGATTTTAGTGAGATGTATCATCTCAAACCCTCTCAAAAGGATGATGATGATGATGAAAGGAGGCCTTAATCAATGAAACCAAAAGTAATGTACGAGGAAGGTGGGCCTACTGGTAACTCATTCTATCTCCTTGGTGCTGCAAAGAAAGCACTACGAAAACAAGGGGTAGATGAGGACAAAATAGCCGATATAATAAAAGAGGCAGCAGCCGGTGATAGACAACACCTGTTGAACACCTTGGAGAGATACGTGGAATTCGAGTTATATTACACTTGACAGGTACCTTATAACATGCTATAATATGCTATTAATTTAACTTAAATAAAAGGAGAATATCATCATGGTAGATAACACAAACAAACGGGGAATCTCTCTTACCCTGGACAAGGATCTTCTGATCTGGATAGAAGATGTGTCCGAGAAAGAGAAACTATCAATTTCATACATTGTGAACCGGTTCTGCAAAGAAGCTAAAACAAAGGCAGAGCGTACTGGTTTTGTATTTCCCATCGGGGAAGCGGTAGAAGCCACATGAAGGTAACTTGCTATTATTGCAAAAGATTTCAGAAAGCAAGATCAGACCTACGAAAACTCGAAAGGATATCCAACACAATATCCCTCTCAAAAAGATACTGTGTGTTCGCCAATGAATATGTCTTTGGCGGTGATCCTGCCTGTGAAGACATAGAGAAAGTAGATATATTCTGGTGCAGCTATATGGGTGCTTGGTTATTTACTTCTATTTGCATCGATAGGAATCGAAAAAGGGATAAGTGTGTCAAAGAATGTAAGGATGAGGAGGGAGATATTATTCTTTCATTATCGAGGGTAGGTCCGGTCACAAACCTAAGACCCATAAACAATGGAACTACAAAGTTGGGTACGAGGGGAAGGAGGAGACTGTGATTGACATAGAAATTGTCAATAATGCATTCTGCCGGGTTAATAGTTATGGTAAGATAGCACTTCTACCATTACTATCATTTACAGCAGAATACTGGAAGAAGGGTCGGTTCAAAAAGGAGCGACAAGAGTATCAAAAGCATGTGCTTCATAAAGTCAAAGGGATGTGGTACTTTCATAGAGGCTTACTATCCCGTATCTTTAGTGAATTAGACAAATCCCACATTGAGTACAACGTAAGTGGGAATGGTGTGGGAGTTGGGCCTGATTCATTTGTTCCTAAGATAAAGGGAATAGAAAATAGAGAGTATCAAATGAATCTTGTGCGTAAAATACGGCGCAACAAGAGGGGTGTCATTAGATCAGCAACTGGTTCTGGTAAAACAGTAATGCAGGCTTTGGTTGCGAGCACTTACCGGAACGGAAAAGTACTGGTTTTGGCACACACCATAGATATTGTAGCTCAAACAGTTAAACGGTTTAAAGAATACGGATTAGATGTAGTAACAATCCGGGGCAATGACTCCGTTACAGAGGAGAACTTTCAACACCAAGTTGCAGTAGGTACAGTTCAAACCTTAAATAATGTAATGAAAAACCACGAACATCCTAAGTTTGAAATGCTATTGTGTGTTCTGAAAAACATGGATGTTGTAATGGTAGATGAATGCCATCATGTGTCTACTATATCCGGTTCTTATGCTCGGGTACTGGAGTTTGTTGATGCTCCTATTCGTGTTGGATTTACAGGGACAACGCCACCTAAAGCAGAAGGTATCTTCGCACTCGAAGGACTCCTTGGTCCTATCATCGGGGAATTAACAATAAAAGAAGGAGAACTCCTTGGAATACTTGCAAAACCCAAGGTAAAACTAATCAAAGTTCCAATAAGTACACATGTCAGAGCCCTAAGGATATACCACGATGTGTATCAAGAAGGTGTTGTGCGAAATGATGTAAGGAACAGACTGATAGTTGATATACTGGAAGACAATCCTGATAAGACAGCTCTTATATTGGTTGATAAGATTGAACATGGGATGGAACTCGAAGCCATGGCACAGGAAGCAGTAGATTATCGTATCAAATTTGTACACGGTGGCACAAAAGACGAAGACAGGCTCATAACCAAGGATTTACTGAACAGTAAATTAATCCCATGTGCAATAACTACAAAGATATGGAAAGAAGGAGTAGATATACCATCACTCGACATAGTAATAAATGCAGCTGGGGGCAAGAGTGAGATATCTACCTTGCAGTTTATCGGACGTGGGTTGAGAAAGACCAGTGAAAAAGACACCGTGATCATATACGACTTCTTTGATCCTTCACACTATTACTTGATTTCACACTTCGGTGAACGAATAACCCTATATATGGAGAATAATTGGTTATGACTTCAAACTTCTTACAAACTAAATGGGAAGATTATTCACAGGCTGTCTTAGAAAGAACCACGGAATACAAAAGTATAAGAAGGCACTACCTTTCATACATGACAGGCGCTTTGCACACCTTTATAACACTGGATAAAATTTATGCTGACATGGATTTATCAAATGAGGCTAAGTCCCACCTAATAGGAGAAGTATATAAAGAAATACAAAAGTTTGTGGAAGAGGTGAATGAAATCACCTGCAAATCTTGTCCTGACAGAGAGGAGTGTGTGAAAGAGGATTGTCTTAAATGAAATACTGCTCATGTCATAAACAAACATACATGGACTTTCTACAGGAATGTCCTATTTGTGCTGGTGAGCTTCTTGGTAAACAAAACATACCCAAACCTAAACCCAAGATAGATACAAAGAAAACTGTCCTTCGTCTTCGTAAGAAGAAATCACAAGGATCTCTATTCTAATGGCAGATATCGATTTATTCCACATCAACATAGAATCCTATCTAAACGACAGAAGAATATTCTACAACGACACCGGTAATAATATATCAGAGGGATGGATTGGAATGGAATGTCCCTTCTGTCCTGATGGTGACCCCTCTAATCACCTAGGCATCAACCTCGATTCAAAGCAAATCTCTTGCTGGCGCTGTAACACTACAGGAAGTATAATAAAATTAGTTATGAAGTTGGAGCGGATACACTTCAACAGCGCGGTAACCATGTTACAGAAGTTTTCTGATAGAGAGATATACTCTGACACAAGAAAAGCAGAGGACCACGCTCTCCGTGAGCAGAAAGCAGTAAGATATGATGATTTACTACTCGAAACTGAGTTGATGAGTACACACAGAGCATGGTTAGAGAAACGGAACTTCAATCCTGATGAAATATACCAAAAGTACAAGCTTCAATGCTTCGGTCCTGTAGGTAGATACTCCTTGCGTTTATTCATACCTTTTCACAGACGAAAGACTATCCTAACTTTTACCACCAGGGATGTAACAGACTTAGCAAAACCTACTTATAGGCACTGTCCTATAAATCAATCACTCGTAGACCCCAAAAGATATTTGTACAATCTTGATACGGTAAAGACTACAGCAATAGTTGTTGAAGGGGTTACAGACGTATGGAGAATGGGAGATGGATGTGTGTCTACACAAGGTATTAACTATGTGGTGGAACAGTTGTTCCTATTACGCAAAGTGAAGCGAGCCTTTTTCATGTTTGACTTCGAGAAGTTTGCAGTGGATGCAGCAAATAGGATATCTTATGCTGCAAGCACTTTTATACCTCATGTAGAAATAATTACGCTTAGTGAGGGGGATCCTGCAGATTTCAAGGAGGATGATGTGAAATCATTACGAAAAGACATTTTCGGAAAAGTTTATGAAACCTATTGACAACGATTTCAAGACGTTGTAACGTATAACAACACTTCAAATTTCCTGCAACAAATTAGAGCAAAACTTTCTGGAATTAATCAAATGTATAAATTATTGAACAAGGGTTTTAATTCACTTTATTCAACAAGGATCTGGTGAAGTCGGACTAGTATTATTACGAAGTAATAATACTAATATTATTTATTATTTATTATTTATTATTTATTATTATTAATTATATATAATATACTATTATATAATCCGACTTCACCATCAAGAGGAGACAAATGTTATGACAGATGTGGATTCAAAAGTGTTTGCAACAATTGAAGAGGCTAAATTATCTTTAGAGCGGGAACGTCAAGCGAAAAAACAGGTACACATACCCAAGAATGTCAATGAGCTTTTGCAGATATGGTATGATGCTGGTTTAAAGAAGCACCGACAGGGAACAAAAACTCTTAAACATGACGTTGCAGCACTTAGGAAGTTTATACGTGGTAAAGTGTTTGAACATACGGATCATGCTAAGTATGAGATTCCACAGTTTACAACAGATGAGTTTATAAAAGCTTGTGAAGGATTTGCACTGGTTGTAAATAGTCCTGATTATTGGCCAGCAGATAAAAACACCGTTAGAAAGACAACAATTGCAGAGTTCTTTTATAATCCACGGAGCCCGAGACTTAAAAGCTGGTTTCATTACTGCTTGATTCGACATCCCCGGTTGCTACAAGATGATAAAAACCCCGATACTACAAAAGCTTTCATTGATATTTACACAACTCAATTAGGGGATGGTTGGGCATTTGACTTAGCTCCTAAAGAAGTTATGCACATGCAGAATGGAGCTGCATTAACCGAAGAGTTCTTTGAACGATACAAACATATGCTGGTAAAACATAAAGACTTAGCAGACACACCTCATAAAAGAGCATCACTTGTAATGGCGGCTCTCCGCACTAAATTCTCACCCAAGAATAAATCAATAGAACCATATCACATAGCAAACAAATTCACATATGGTAAAACTCTCATTGAATTCCTGAAGATCAAAATGGCAGGTAATGTTATCCCGATAACTTCAATGTATGACTTCAGGTAATAAACAATGGTAGAGCTTATCAGGCGTAAAATAGATTCCACGATAGAAAAACGCATTATCACAGGTATGATAGTTTCAGAGAAGTACCTACAAACAGTTTCCCCTCAAATAGACTTATCCTATTTTCAGAATAGTTTCACACGTAAAGTTGCTGAATGGTGCTTGGACTTTTATTATACTTACAGGACAGCTCCTTTCAATGACATAAAAGCAATCTTTGAGCGGGAATCAGCACGTATGAAAGAAGAGGAAGCTTCTATCATACAAACTATGCTTGAGGAGATATCAGATAACTTTGAAATTGATAAAGGCATCAATGTAGAATTTCTGGTTGATCGGACTTTGTTGTTCTTCAAAAAGAGGGAATTAGAAATAACAGCTGGGAACATACAGATCCTTCTTGAAAAGAATGCTATAGATCAAGCAGAGGACGAAGTTATAAACTTCAGGAAGATATCAAAGATAACATCGGGGTGGGTAGACCCTTTTGATGAGGAACAGATAGAAACAACTATGTCGGCGCAAGAAGATCCACTGTTGATACTTCCTGGACCTTTAGGTTCCTTTTTAGGACCTATGCACAAAGCATGGTTGGTAGGGCTCACAGGTCCATATAAAAGGGGCAAAACTTGGTTAGCTGGGGAGATATATACTCTTGCTGGATTATCAAAGATTCGAGTTGTCTTTATATCACTGGAGATGCCTGCTTGGGAAGTTAATTTAAGAATATACAAACGCTTGACTGGTATGGCTGACAGAGCTGGTAATTTCCTTATACCTTGCTTTGATTGTCTTCGCAATCAATTTGGTACTTGTAATAAACCATATCGTACAAATACATATTTCCTTATGAATGAAGGAGATGATATACCATCCCCACAAAGCTTCGATGAATTTATAGAACTGCAATACAGACCATGTACATATTGTAAAGACAATTACAATCCAAGAAGCCGAATAAAAGAAGTGAGAGAACTTATTCAAGAATATTCACTTGCAACTTGGTTCACATGGAAGCGATCGGAAGCAATCAATCGATTTGAAATTAAAGACAAAGTGGATGTTATCAAACGCATGTATGGAGATTACTTTAGGGTCAAAGCATATCCACGTTTCTCTGCTTGCGTATCTGACATCATACGTGATCTGGATATCCTTGAGCAGACAGATAACTTTGTCCCAGAACTGATTGTAGTTGACTATGCTGATATCCTCAAGTCTGATAGAAATTCATTAGATGGTTATCACAAAGAAGATGATGTATGGATGAACTTAGCCCGGTTAGCTGGTGAAAGAAAAGCTTTAGTAATAGCTCCGACACAAGCGACAGGAGATGCTCTTGAAGTGGAGAATGTCACTCAGAAGCATACAGCACGATGGAAGGGTAAACTTGGGCATGTAGATGTCATGCTTTCATTGAATCAAACGGATGCAGAGAAACTAAGGGGTGTTATGAGAATTGGCATGATGGCTCATCGACATCAAAACTTCCAGCAGTACAAAACATGTACTGTACTACAGCAAATTGATATAGGACAACCCAACTTAGGGTCATACGGAAGTAGAGGTACTGGTCATTCCTCTACAATGGAATTAAAATAAGGAGAATATATATGATTTCAATAACAAAGATATTTAAATTCGAGGCGGCACATTTTCTTCCTAACCACGAAGGTAAATGCAAGAATACTCATGGTCATTCCTACAAGTTAGAAGTAACTATAAAAGGAATTGTTTTAACAAGTGGTCCTGAGCAAGGGATGGTAATAGATTATGGTAATCTATCTGCCATTATAGACGAACATGTAATACAGAAATTAGACCATTGTTTATTGAATGATGTATTTCATAACCCCACAGCAGAATATATGGTTTGGAGCATAGCTGAATGGTTGGAAAAGCCTATAAACACAAGTTCGAGACAGGTTATTAAACTACGTTTGTGGGAAACTGA
>Ga0164313_10001042_pt1 | contig 23919 bp, 22 predicted proteins | sample GuaBasSedimGuay4_FD_113735 | JGI IMG/M metagenome (GOLD analysis project Ga0164313, IMG submission 113735) | Subseafloor sediment microbial communities from Guaymas Basin, Gulf of California, Mexico - Guay4, Core 4569-4, 0-3 cm | ecosystem: Environmental > Aquatic > Marine > Hydrothermal vents... | reverse complement strand
GAGGTGCCTGGCATCCCGACATGATGTTGTCCTCAAACCGCCGGCGGCAGCGGAGTGAGCTCAGGCCTCATCCGAAGGAGGAGGCCATGAGCCACGCGCTGGCGACGGTGCTTCACCGCGGCCACAAGGCCGCGAGTAACATCATGTCGGCGTGCCTGGCTCCTCTCGCGGCAGCGCGTACGGAAACGAGGCGTGTGGCGGGGGCGTGATAGACCCTAACTCAAAACTAAAAACTAAGAACTCAAAACTACGCGCGGTACTCATCCTCGCCGTCGATGGATAACCCGGCCGCATCGCGCAGAACGGCGGCGGTCGCCTGTGCCGCCCGCTCCCAGGAGAACTTCGCCGCGCGTTCGCGACCGAGCCTCACGAGCCGCTCGTGGTGTTGGGGGTCGGCGAGGAGGGCCGCGGTGGCTGAGGCGATGCCGTGCGGGCTCGCGGGATCCACGTAGACCGCGGCGGGGCCTGCGATCTCGGGCATGGCCGAGGTCCCGGAGGTGATAACCGGCGTACCGGAGGCCATGCTCTCCACCAGCGGTAGGCCGAAGCCCTCCAGCCACGACGGGAACAGGAGGGCGTCGGCGTGACGATAGAGCATGGCCAACCGCGGGCGATCGACATAGTCGAGGTGGAGCACGCGACCGCGTACCGGCGACTCCTCGAGCTCGCGACGGATCTCATCGGTGTGCCAACCCCAACGACCCACGAGCACGAGATCGCCCCCATAGCCCCATTCCACGAGCAGGCGGAATGCGCGGAGAACTCCGGCCACGTTCTTGCGTGGCTCGAGGGTGGAGACGAAGAGCAGATAGCTCGATGGCACTCCGTCAGGCGCATCATCGTTTCCCTCCGCAAAGCCGGGGTCGACCCCCTCGTGGATCGTCCGTACGATGCGCCGATCGGCGCCGAGCCGGTCGATCAGCTCGCCGGCTGTGGTTTCGGAGACCGCAATCAGCCGGTCGGCGTGGAACAGGGTGCGCGGGAGGTGCCTCTTGAGCCCGTCAAGGGTCGCCGGAGACACCGTTTCCGGCATAACGGTGAAGGCGAGATCGTGGACCGTCGCCACCTGGGCCCTGGCGAACGGTTCCTGGTCGCGGTGGAGGAAAAAGTTGGGAGCAAAGACAACGGCGTTGCCGTCAAAGGTGCGCAGGAGGGGTTCCACCGCCAGCCGCAGGATCATTAGGGTCGGACGAACCGGGAGCAGAAAGCCAGGCGGAATCTGGTGAACCCGCAGGCGTAGGTTGCGATTGCCGGGCATCTCCGGCGCGGGCGGATCATCGGGGGCGAGAAAGGTCCGGGCGTAGAGGTTGAAGGTGAGACCGTCGTCTCGGTCATCGAGGGCGGCGAGCAGATTCCACTCGTACCATCCAATACCCGTCATGCGCTCGAAGAACGGGTAGATATCGACGCCGACCGCACAGATTTCCTCCCCGAGCACCGCGCGGGCATGGAAGCGCCGCCAGCGGGAGCGCAGCGAACCCGCGAGGTCGCGGAGGACATCGGCAAAGAAACCAAATGTGGCAGTGAGGCGCCGGAACATGATCGTCGATTTTACCTTAGCTCCGGACAGTCCATCCCCGAGGAAGACAAATTGAGGATCACACCGTTGAGGGGAAAGTAATCAGTGATCAGTAACCAGTGATCAGTAATCAGAACCGACCCACCGCAAGAATCCCAACTGATCACTGATAACTGATCACTGGTAACTGGCCTGGGGATTGAAATCAATCGCCGAGAAGGCGGTACGATGGGCGGCATGAAGGTCGGGGTCATTGCCGCCGAGATGGAAGGTCGCCGCACCGGCGTCGGCCGCTATTTGGAGGGGATGCTCCGGGGTCTCGATCGTTGGGACCACGGTTGCGAGTGGCACCTGTTCTTTCAGGGCGATGAGCACTCGCCGCCACAGGCGACACTCGGGGCGGCCGTCCCACACTTTTCGAGTCATCAGGGGAGCAGGGTGGTGTGGGAGCAGGTGGTGGTATCCGGCGAGCTCGCACGCTACGACCTGGATATCCTCTTCGGTCCCGCCTATGCTCTTCCGTTCAGCTGCGACATACCCTCCGTCGTCGTCATGCACGATCTCAGCTTCGAGGTTCTGCCGCTGGAATTCGGACTGCGTGAGAGATGGCGTCGGCGTTTCCTGGCGCGGCGCGCGGTGCGGGCGGCTGAGAGGATTCTCACCGACACCGCCTCCATGGCGGATCTGGTGTCGGCGCGGTACGCCGTGCCTCCCGACCGGTTGGCCGTGGTGCCGCTGGGGATCGACGTGGAGCGGTTCTCTCCCGCGCCGCAGGTTGATGACGACCGGACGATGAATGAGCTTGGAGTGCGGCGTCCATACCTCCTGTGGTTGGGCGCGATCTTCGAGCGTCGGCTGCCGGGGGAGATTCTCGAGGCGTTCGCTCTCCTGCGCCGCGATCGCCCGGAGCTGCAGCTGGTGATGGTTGGTGGCAACCGCATGCGCCGTCCCCATCGCCTGCGACAGTGGATCGAAGAGCTGGGCCTCGGTCAATCGGTAGTCCTGCACGACTGGGTTGGGGAGGACTGCCTCGCCCCACTCTACCGGGGGGCGGAGCTGAGCTTCTACGTGTCCCTCCATGAGGGCTTCGGAATTCCACCCCTTGAGAGCCTCGCGTGCGGGACGCCGGTGGTGGTGAGCAGCGGCCTCGCTCTCGACGAGATGTGGCCGGCCTATCCATGGCGGTGCAGCGAGATGACGGCTCGCGGGATTGCCGCCACGGCGGCAGAGATCCTGGAGAACGGCGCACGGTCGGCGCGGGTGATGAGGGAGGCGTCGAGGGTCATCGCGACCCTCGACTGGGAATCGAGCTCGCGGCGGCTGGTGGCGGAGCTCGAAGAGGTCCTGCGATGATGATCTCGGTCATCATCGCCAACCACAACGGCGAGGAGCACCTCGAACGATGTCTGGCGAGCCTCGATCGTCCAGGCCCCGAGCTCGAGATCATCGTGGTCGACAACGCGTCGAGCGATGATTCTCTCGATCTCGTCGCGGCGCGATTTCCCGCAGTTCGTGTCCTGCCGCAGCCAAGAAATCTGGGCTTTGCCGCCGCAAACAACATCGGCGCCGAGGCGGCAAAGGGCGATGCCCTGTTGCTTGTCAACAATGATGCATGGCTCGAGCCGGGCGCCCTCGAGCTGCTGGCGGATCGTCTCGAATCAGATCCCCGGGCCGGACTGGTCGCTCCTCGTCTGTGCTATCCGGACGGCGGTCGCCAATTTTCATGGTCACCGGCACGGGGGGTTCTCGGCGAGGCCCTGCAGCAGCTGCGAAATGGCTTCGAAGCCCGTTCCTGGGTCCATGGAGCCGTGGCGAGAGGCCTGGGACGCATGGCCGGACGCCCCTGGTACACCGCGGCCTGCATTCTGATTCGGTCTCGCGCCTTTCGACAGATCGGAGGCTTCGACACCAAATTCTTCATGTACTTCGAGGATGTGGATCTCTGCGTCCGTCTCGAGGAGGCGGGCTGGCATCTCGTGCAGGAGCCCAGAGCTGTGGTGACTCATGTGGGAGGTATCCGCCGGAGCGACACGGTCGATGATCTCTACCGTCCTTCACAGCTCCGCTACTACCGTGTTCACCGGCCCGCGTGGGAAGCTCGGCTGGTGGCGCGTCGGCTGCGCCGACGCTTTGGCGATACCGAGGTCGAGAGATGGCTGGGGATCGGGGAGGAAGAATGTACCTCGTGATGGTGGTGGTGTTGCTGGTGCTGCTGGTCGCGACATTGGTAGTCGCAGCGATCGTCGGCCGCTGGCTGGTGCGCCGGTATCGCTGGATGCATCGCCTCGAGCAATCCGAGTCCGCAGTGGAGTCGGCGGTGGCTGAAGGCAGGCTCGGAGCCGATACCGGGCACGCAGTGATGCAGCATCTCGAAGGCTTGCGACGGGAGTTCTCCCGCGGTCGGGGAGAGTGAGCCGTGCGAATCGGTATCGATGCGGGGAGGATGGTCCACGGTCAGGGCGGGGTTGCGAGCTACACCCGTGAACTGATCCGTGCGTTGGCGGCGCCAGGTGTCGAGCACGAGATCGTGCTCTTCGACCTCGACGGTCACGGCATCGTCCCGGAGACCTTCACCAGCACCTTTGGCGAGCTGCCGGAGCGGGTTTCGATCGCGTCCGGCGCGAAGCGCGAGCTGGAAGCACTCGATCTCTTCCACGCCCCGGGGTTCGCAGTCCCGGATATGGGAGCTCCGAACCTCATCTTCACCCTCCATGATCTGACGATCCTCAGTCATCCCGAATGCCACACCCTCGCCAACCGGGCGCGGACCTTGGCGTCGGTTGCCGATGCCCTGGCTCGCGGCGCGACGGTTCTTGCCGTCTCCGAAGCCACGAGGCGCGAGGCCCTGCGCCTGCTCGCATTGCCGGTGGAAAAGGTCGAGGTTCTGCCGCCAATCCTCAACCCCCGCTTCAGCGCCGGCGGCGACGTCCGAACGGACGAGGCGGTTGCCCGGCGGCTCGGGATCGACGATCCCTTCGTAATGGCGGTAGGGAGCCTTGAACCGCGCAAGAACCTCGAACGGCTCCTCGATGCCTGGACGGCGCTTCCCGATCGATTGCGGAGCACCCATCAACTGGTGGTAGTGGCGGCGGACGGTTGGCGGCAGCGGAACATCCTTCGACGTCTCGATGGGCTGGCACACACGGATTCCGTGGTCAGGGTCTGCCGCCTGAACGATGGCGAGTTGGCCGCCCTCTATCGCCGAGCTCGGGCCCTGGTATTCCCGTCGCTGGCGGAGGGCTTTGGTTTGCCGGTGGCCGAGGCCATGGCCTGCGGTGCCCCGGTGGTGACCTCGAACACCTCCTCGCTCCCCGAGGTCGCGGGTGGCGCCGCGATCCTGGTGGACCCGGAGGATGCGGACGAGATCGCAGCTGCGGTTGCCGGAGTGCTCGAGGACGAGGCCCTGCGTCGCGGTCTCCGTGAACGTGGATATGAACGATCCATGTGCTTTTCACGCGATGCCGTGCTGCCCCGTTTACTCGAGATCTACCGGCGGGCATCTCAGCGTTCAAACGTTTAAACGTTGAACGTTGAACGTTATAACGTTAGAACGTTGTCGCGGGGGGCTGGTACGATGGGCACATGCCAGAATTCGTACTCGAGAAGCGAGTCGGCCCGATGGTCATTCTCACTCTCAACGACCCCGAGCGCGCCAATCCGCTGTCCCCGGCGATGATGGGGGAGTTGACCGCCGCCCTCGAGACGACGGCCGCTGACCCCTCCGTGCGTGCCGTCGTCCTCACCGGCGCCGGTCGCCACTTTTCGGCCGGCGCGGATCTGGAGGCCCTCGAGCGAATCGCGTCCGGTGGTGACGAAGCGGCGAACTGCGCCGACGTCGAGATGTTGAACCGTCTCTTCGAGGCCCTTCTGGGGCACTCGAAGCTGACGGTTGCGGCGGTCCACGGCGCTGCCGTGGCAGGTGGTTGCGGGCTCGCCACCGCCTGCGATCTCGTTGTCGCCGAGTCCGGTGCGCGTTTCGCCTACACCGAGGTCAGGATCGGGTTCCTGGCCGCCGTGGTGTCGACCTTTCTCACGCGCCGGGTCCCGGGCCACGTCGCCCGGCGAATGCTCCTCGATCCCGAAATGCTGAGCGGCGAGCGCGCCGTCGAGCTCGGTCTGGCGGACGAGCTGGCGCCGGAAGGCAAGGTCGTAGAGACCGCTGTGGATTTGGCGCGGTCGGTGTGCGCCAAGGCCTCTCCATCTGCGCTCGCAGCGACCAAGGCGCTGCTCAACGAATCCGTGGGCCGAGGGTGGCGGGACGCCCTGGAGACTGCCGCCGCCGCCAACGTTCGTCAGCGCATGGACCCCGAGTGTGTGCGCGGCGTGCGCACGTTTCTCGAATCCAAGACCACCCCGAACTGGCTCGACGACGACGACGCCGAGTAGCCTACAGGGCTTCCGGACATCGCCGGCTGCAGCAGGAAACTGGTGAGGAGCGATCCACGAGCGATCGGCTGATTCAAGCCGTGGAGAAGAATCTCAGGATATCCGTGGGAACTGGTCATGGCGATTCGGTAGGCGATAGAGCGCCGAAGGCGCGATAGATCAATAGCCTGGGGCTCACGCCCCAGGCTATGAGTATGCCGCCGCTTCGCGGCTGGCTCGATCCGTATCCAATGAAATCGGGATCTTCTTGGGAACGACTCACCCTGGGTTGGGCTCGTAGAACCCATCAGGAAGAAACTCTGATATTCCTAGTTTTGTCCATCCACTCGGTCCAGGATCTCGGCCACCCGGTCGCGGTGGACCGTGATGGTCAACATCTTGAGCCGCACGTAGTCGTCGCGATAGAAGTAGTAGCCCTTGAAGGCGCCGAGGCGTGAGGATCGGTTGGAGTCCTTGATCAGGAACCAGTCGTGATCGCCGATCCGGGTGATGCCGACCAGGTGGATCCCATGATCGTCGGTCGTGGTGTGGCTGAAGAAGCGCAGCTCGCGTGAATCCTGGTCAATGTACGGTCCGGGGATGTCGAAGGTCGGTACCACCGCAATGTCTTCGAGGCCGTAGAGACCGGGTTCGGAAACGTCGCCACCGATGACCAGGCTGTCGCCCGCCGCGGCGATGCTGCGAATGACCTCGTACCAGACGTCGAGAGGCACATTGACGTAGCTCTGATCGTGCCACCAGTTGTCGGGCACGGCGTAGGAGCCACGGGTCCAAAACGGCACCGACAGGGTCGACATCAGGCTCACGTAGTTATCGGGGTCAATCTCGCAGACCTCGGCGAGGAAGGCCTGGGGCCCCATCCCGGCGCCCTCCCACTCGACGACCTCCGGCGGCCGGCCCATGGTGGCGTCCATGATCCGGCGCACGGTGTCGATGATGAAGTCCTCGTCCCAGTAGCCGACATCGCGGCACCAGTCGAGGAACTCGGCCATTCTCTGCCGCATCAGGCTGTGGTCGAAGCGCCCGTCCTCGGCGAGGACACCGTCGTAGTCGGCCCGCGGCACCACCCCGTGCTCGCGATAGACGCGGAGCAGGGCGGCGGATTGGGAGCCCTCCTCGAAGAGCGACTCGCCGCGGGTGGCGACGAAACCGCGCGCCTTGTTGACATACTCCCAGTATGCGGTCCACATCTCCGACAGCCGGATCTCGCGCCCGGTCAGGCGGTGGATCTCGGACTCCATGAACGAGGTCGCCGAAAAGCTCCAACAGGTGCCGGTGAGGTACTGCGGCGTCGGTGGAAAGTGCCAGGCCTGAGGCGAAAAGGCCTCGGGCCCGTCGGGAGTGTCGATGCCGGAGACGTCGAAGCGGAGGCTCTCTTTCGCATCCTTGCGGACCTCGGCCTCCTCGCGGACCTTGGCGAGGATCTCCTCGGTCTTTGCCTCTGCCGCCGCCTGCAGATCCTCGTTGTGATCCTCCATCTCGTCGATCACCGGGTACTTGGTTTTTTCCACATACTGCACATGGTCCCGCCGGGGCTCGTCCGCCGACACCGACACCGTCAGCGAAAGAATCACCGCTACCATCGCAACACCCAGGATCATTCGAGATTGCATCGCACCCTCCATTATCAATTTCGGGACCGCCATCCCGGTCCGGTACTATACCGGATTCCGCAACGCCTGGCGACGGATCCGGCGGCGTCTTGACCTCACGCACCGTCCACAGAATGAGCTGTCGGCCGACAAGGTGAGGACCTGCGGGCGGTCGGTTACGTAGAGAATGGCCAGGGTCGGATACCGACTTGCCAGCCGTCGCCTCGAATGACGACCGTGCAGATCACCGTTGGCTCGAGCGTGATTGGTAACAGCGTCCAGCCGTCGATCTCGCCACACAGCCGCCGAAGACGAGGCGGCCCATCCGGTCGCAGATCGATCTCGACGTTCCGCACGCCACCGCTGAGTCCGGTGCCGACTGCCTTGAGGGCGGCCTCCTTGCAGGTCCACAGCCGGAGGATGGCGGCGTCACGATCAGCTTCCGGAATCGATTCAATCGCCTCGAACTCGCGCTCCGTGCAGATGCGGCGGGCGAGTCTCTCTCTGCGGGCCAACGGACGCATGACCTCGGCGTCGACGCCAAGCTCTGCAGAGGCCAGCGCCACGACCACGAAATCCCCCGAGTCGCTGACATTGAAGGACGGCCCTCCGGCCGGGAGGCTGGGCTTACCGTGCTCGCCGTAGGCGAAGACGAGGTCGGCAGGATCGAGCCTGGTAGCGTGGCCGAGAACTGAACGCAGCACTGCTCGCGCAACGATAAAGCGTTGGCGGGCGACCTCGACGCGGAATCGCGCCGCCCGCTCAGCCTCGTCGGAGTTCAGAGTGCGGCGCAACCGATCCAGATGTGGTTTCGCCTCGGACACCCTGGCCCACCACAGGTGTACGGTGCCGGGAGAAATTGCGAATTCAGCCATCCGGAAGATCTTACTATCCCGTTTCCGTATCTGCCCGTGCTCCGGCGAGGAGCTACCGGATTCGACGCGGACCGTTTTTCAAAACGCCTCTCGAGAGGATGCCAGGCACGCCGACGCGCTCTCCGTTTTTCAGCGCGTGTCCGCGAAAGGATGCCATGACGTTGAGGACAACGTCATGGCGGGATGCCAGGCACTTCCAATGGACGCGCCCGGGATGCCACGCACCTCCGGTGAACTTGCCCTTCACACGTCGGGGGGAGGTGGGTGGGTATTCCGAATTCCGAAATCCGAAATCCGAAATCACTCCTGCTACCCTTCCACCATGGATGGCTATCCTTTTTCCTGTCCGATCCAGGTTCGGTGGCGCGACCTCGACGCCTTCGGCCATGTCAATAACGCCACCTTCGCGAGCTACTTCGAGATAGCGCGGACCGATGCCTGGACCCAGCTCTTCCCGAGCCGCGGAGTGATGGACATCCCGTTCTTTGTCAAACGGCTCGAGATCGACTACATGCGGCCCATTGGCCTCGAGGATGAGGTGCGTGTGTGGCTGCGGGTGGGCGAGCTGCGGGGGGCTTCGCTCACCTTCGAGTACGTCGTGGAGGTGGGAGGCGAGGTGGCTGCAGAGGGAGTGACCTTGCTGGCCTGTGTCGGCGACACCGGACGGCCGACCCGCATGGACCCCGACCTTCGATCAACGTTAAAGACTCTGCAAGTGGGTTGAGGAGCGCTACCACGCTCCGGATAGAGGTCCCGACTTCGAGGTGGCACGTTCTTCGAGGCGCAACCGCGCGAGGTGCCAGGCACGCCGAAATGACGTTGAGGACAACGTCATGTCGGGATGCCAGGCACCTCCAGTGAACGTGCCCTTCCCACGCCCCCCGGGGGAGGTGTGCGATGGAAAATCCGAAGTTCGAAATTCGAAATTCGAAATCACTTCATCTCGAGCCACTTGAACCAGATCGGGTGGTTGGCCTTGTACCACTCGAGGACCTCGCGGATAAGGTCCTTTTTGTCGGACGCCAGGACGGTGTCGTCAATGCGGTCGAAGTGTACCAGCATGTGGTCGTCCGGCAGGTACTCGATAGCCTCCGAGCACAGGGTCTGAAGCTCGTTGCGAATGCGCCCGGAGTCTGAAATTTTTACTGCGCGCGTCCGATAGTCCTGGCCGGCGTAGAAGCGGTCGAGGAGAGGGGAAAAGACCATCTGCATCTGCTCCATCGGTTCCATCAGCCGCAACTCGAGTGTGGCCTCGAGCGTTCCCCTTCGGGTGGCCGCGTAAGTCGTGACCCGATAGCGGTCGTCGGCGATCTTCTCTACTCCCGGGTTGCCAGTGTAGGGATCGGGCAGCATGTAACCAACGAGGGCGAGTACCCGCCACTCCTTCAACGGGAAGAAGTCGTCGGCGGTGATGGTGCTCTTGTCCAGCGGCATCAGCGCCTCGCGTGCCTCGCGCAAGCTGGTGCGGTAGGCGTCCACCAGCTCGGGAGCGAGATCGCCGTCGAGGGTGGTTCCGAGACGGGCGGCAAAGTCCTCACCATCGGGATCGAGAGTGGTCACCAGACGCTCGTTCTCGATCGGCGCTTTGAACTCGGATGAAAAGATGCACATCGAGGTCGAGAGGTCGAAGATGTGATCGAGGCTTGCCGCCTGCATCGCCTCGGCCGAGGCCGCATAGCCGTCGCAGATGAATACGTGGGGGTCGCCACCGTCGTCGGTGAACGGACCGACTTGAAAAACCGGAGCGTAGGTTCCCGACTCGGTATAAACCGGCAAACCGGTTTCGGGCATGATCCAGCCGTCCTCCACCAGGTGGGCGCCGAGTCCACGCCATTCGGCCCACAGCCCGCTGAGGCGGTGCTCGCGGGAGGCGCCGCCGAGGGTCCACACGTGGACGTGCTCGGGCGCGATGTCGGGGTAGGTCTCGAGGATCGCCTCCATCACCCGTGCGCGGGGGGTGCGAAAGTCAATGAGGATGGACCTCTCCGCCGCTCGCTCCACAATCTCGCGGGGGAGGACCAGGTTGCCCATATAACCCTCGTAGGGGCGGGCCACCTTGAGCGGCTGGTCGAATAGATGGAGGACGGTCGTGGGCCCGGTGGGGCTGCCTTTGGCGAAGCGGGAAGTGTTCTCGAGGGTGTCCACCGCCGCTCCCCAGACGGTGATGCCGGCGGTCTGCAAATCGAGCCAGAACTCCGGCCACTCGTACGAAGGGTCGTTGACGAGCCGATTGACCCGATGGTCGAGGAAGCGCGCCACCTGGGGCCGTGCATAGACCCGGCCGAAGCCGAGGAGTGGGTTCGAGCCCATCTCCGGGGTCTCTCCGGCCTTTGGCATGAGGCCCTCACCGAGGGAGATCATCACCGCGTGGTTCTCCGGGAGGCTTCGCGTGAGGTACCACAGGGCCTCGGACAGCGCGTAGGCAGAGACCGCGTCAGCGTCCTTCTTGACCCGGTTGATCCCCGCCTTGTCGAGATCGGCGCCTTCGCCCCATCGTCCGAAGAGACGGGTGCCGAGGGCCGTGACCGCGGCTGCCGCGATAAAGGCGCGCTCCAGGGATCCCCCGACAAACGAACTTGTCTCGGTGCCGGATTCGCCGGTCAACCGTATGTCGACATCCTCCAGCCAGAGGTGGAAGCGGCCGAGAATAGCCCTCGTGTCGAAGGCCCACTGCGAGATCCGGTTGCGCCGATCCATATCCATAAGACTTTTCCCCCTCCTCCAAACTCTGCCACGGCGGTTGCCTTGACTCAAGCAAGTTCGCCTTCGAACAAGTAAACAGTAATCAGTAATCAGTGATCAGAACGAGTACTGGAAATTCTGTGAGGAGTACGTGCGAACTGATCACTGATCACTGACCTCCGAGCGCCACCACTCGAGAAGATCCTCGAGAGTCTGCTCGAGTGGGATCTCGGGTCGCCACCCGGTCATCGAGGCAAAAAGTGAGCCGTCGCCCACCAGCATCGGGATGTCGGCGGGGCGCAGACGGTCGGGGTCAACCTCGACCTCGATCTCGGCCTCTGACCGACTGAGAAGAAGATCAAGCATTTCCCGGATGCTGACCCCCCGGCCCGAGCACACGTTGTAGGCCTGACCGGTGCGTCCGTCGGTGGCGGCAAGCCAGTAGGCGCGGACGACGTCCCGGACGTCGCAGAAATCCCGGATCGCGTCGAGGTTTCCTGCCGCCAATCGCGGCGGGTTGAGGCCACGCTCGATCCGGGCGATTTGGCGGGCGAAGCTCGAGGCGACGAACTGGGCCGACCGGCGGGGCCCGGTATGTGGGAAGAGCCGCAGGCGAACGGTGGGCAGACCGAACCCGCGATAATATTGAGCGGCGATGAGGTCGAGGGATGCCTTGCTCACCGCGTAGGGTGATATGGGTTGCAGTGGGAAATCCTCGAGGATCGGCTGCCGGTCTGCCGGCACCGGACCGTAGATCTCGGCCGAGGACGACACCACGACCCGCGGGGCTTCCTCGAGCATCCGCAATGCCTCGAGGAAGTTGACGGTCCCAACCGCGTTGACCTCGAGCACGCGGCCCGGACGTTCCCACGATGATGAGACCGAAGAGGAGGAGGCGAGATGGAAGACAATCTCCGGCCGCGCATTCTCGACGGCTGCGACGAGGGAGGGGAAATCAGTGAGGTCTCCGCTGACCTCGGTGACCGTGGGTGGAGCCTCGCCCGGTTCGGCATCCGAGACGAGGCCCCATACCTCGGCCTCAGAAGCAACATCGGCGATGTGCTCCGCGAGATAGTGGCCGACAAAGCCGGTGACGCCTGTGATCAGGACTCGCATGGATGATCCAGGTAGCGAGCAAGCGCATCCTGCCACGACGGCATGGACCGCTCGAGGGTGGACTCCAAGCGTGCTGTGTCGAGCACCGCGTAGGCGGGGCGGGGCGCGGGGCGCGGGAACTCGTCGGTGGCGACGGGCAGGATTTCCACATCGGCGCCGAGGTGCTCGGTGATAGCGACTGCCAGGCCGTGCCAGGTCGTGTCGCCGGTGTTGACGGCGTGCACGATTCCATCGGCGTCTGAATCTGCGAGATCGAGGACCGCGGCCGCAAGATCTGCACAGTAGGTCGGGCATCCACGCTGGTCGGCGACAACCTTGATTCTGGTAGCACCACCATCGATCTGGGTCCGAATGGCCTCGACGAAGTTGTGACCACCGTGGCCGAAGAGCCAGGCAGTGCGCACCACCAGGTGTCTCCCGGCATCCGATGCATGTTTTTCACCACGCAGTTTAGTGCGGCCATAGGCGTTGGCCGGCGCCACCGGATCGTTCTCGGTGTAGGGGCGGTCGGCGGTGCCAGGGAAAACGTAATCCGTCGATATATGAATGAGACGTGCGTCCACCTGGTTGCAGGCAGCGGCCACATAGCCCACCGCGGTGCCGTTTACCGCCAGCGCGAGCCCCTCGTTGGACTCGCAGTCGTCAACTGCGGTGAATGCGGCGCAGTTGATGACCGTTGACGGTTGGGCGGCCACGATCCAGTCGTCAACCGCCTGGGGGTCACGGATATCCAGGGTGTCGATGTCGCGGCCCTCATGTTCTTGGCCGCGATCCGTACATGCTGCGGCGAGGGCCCGCCCAAGCTGACCGTGGACGCCGGTGATCAGGATGCCGCCTGCCATGATTGCGGATGGTAGCAGATGGGGAAGGGCGTGGGGCATGGGGCTTGGGGCTTGAGCCGACCCCACGCCTCACACCCCATGCCCCATGCCCCATGCCCCACGTCCCAAACCCCCAGGGTGTTCGGAAGGGATGGAATACGCTACGCTGTGATGCGATTGTCTGTGAACGAGGGAGATCGAGTCATGAGTGATCTGAGGGTGATCAGCGGCAAGGTGGAGGACGCATCCGCGACGACGGCGACTAACGGCGACAACTCGATCCCCCGCGGGGAGGAGACACGCATCATCGCCTCGATCGCAGAGCACATGGCGGCGGTCATGGGCGAGCTCAAGCTGGATCTCGAGGATCCCAATTACGCGGAGACGCCGGAACGGATCGCCAAGATGTATCTCGAGATGTTCCATGGCCTCCGCGAGGGCGCCGAGCCGAAGATCACGACCTTCCCCAACGACGAGGGCTACCACCACATGGTGATCGAGAAGGAAATTCCCTTCTATTCCATGTGCGCACACCATTTTGTCCCGTTTTACGGGCATGCCCACATCGCGTACATTCCGGAATCAACGATTGTCGGACTTTCCAAGCTGCCGCGGGTCCTCGAGTTCTACGCCAAGCGCCCGCAGCTGCAGGAGCGGCTGACCGAGCAGGTGGCCGAGTTCCTGTGGTCCAAGCTCGAGCCGCAGGGAGTGATGGTGGTCATCGAGGCGCGCCACCTGTGCGTCGAGATGCGTGGGGTCAAGAAAGCCGGCGCCATGACCACGACCTCGGCCCTACGTGGCTGCTTTGCCGATCGCATGGTGCGCGAGGAGTTTCTCGCCCTGCTCGGCCGCCAAGCAGCCTGGTAGCTAGAAGGTATTAGGTATTAGGTTTTAGGTATTAGCTCGGCACTGGGTCAGTAGCTAGTACCTAATACCTTTCTCAGCGCTCCACCTCGAGGAAGAGGTAGACCCGGCGCGTGGCCTCGAGGACGCTACCGCGCAGCTTGAACTTCTGGACCGACTCTTTGAGACGGTTGGTTGACGTGGCGACCGGCTTGCACTCGACGCGGTCGAGCGGTCCACCGGCCGAGTCCTCGAGGAGCGCGATCACCAGGACCTTGGCCTTCTTCTGGTTCGAGCTGACGAACTCCAGCTCCACGGTGACCGACATGTCCTTGTCGGCCACGATTTCCTGGTCCTTCTTGATGTGAATCGCGAATCGGGTCCAGCGGACGCCGTCGACCTCGACATTTGGCTCCAGATCGGTGTCGATCCGGTACTCGAAATCATCCTGGAAGGGATTATCGACTACGCGGTACTCAACCTCCTGTGCGGTAGCCGAACCGACCAGTCCGACCATCAACAAGAAAGCTGTTACCAATGCTCCGTATCGCATCTCCTGAAGCGCCCCCGCTCCGAAAATTAGTCCAATAGCGAGTATACATCGAAAATGAACGTGATCCGGATCACAAGAAAAATCGGCCGCGACTGTGCGCCGCGACCGATGGATCCGGTATCAGTCTTCCGTAGCCGGAAGCTGGTGAAAAATCAGGCTGCTACTGATGGATTGTCATGCCCTTGGACACTGCAGAAGCGTCGCCCGATACGACCGAGCAGATCGAGAGCTTTTCCTTGACCTGATCGACCTTCAGTTGGGCGAACTCGGTCATGCTCTCGTCCAGCACCTCGCCGGTGTCCGGGTCGCGCAGCACCTCGACCTCGCCGACCGAAAAGTGTTGGCCAACCGATACGCCTTCCCGGGTGCCGCGGTTGACATAGACTTTTCCATTCTTGATCAGCACCACCGAGCCCGTCCATTGAATGTTCGGCAATTGCTCGAGCATGAACGCAACGGCCTCCGCGCAGGCGTCCTGAACTGCAAGGCCGACATTGTCGTTCTTGTGCCCACCGAATGCTGCGCCGTAGCTGCCGGTCGCATAGCCGACGTTGAGCGCCTTCTTCTTGTGGGTGCCGACAACGCTCTTGGAGGCCATGACCTGGCCAGTGGTGGAATCAACGATGTAGATGGTGGCGTTGACCTCGCCCTTGCCACCACCGCCGCCGATCTTGAATCCCTTGACACGAATGCCGCCGCCGGCGCCACCCGTGTCACCCTGGACATGGGTGATGGCGCCCTTGACCAGAAGCTGGGCAGGCGTCATCTGCCCCGTGACCGGCGCCTTTTTGCCGCCGGCGGTGCGACCCGAGGCCGCGAAGTCCTGCTCGTCGAGCGCCGCCGCGCGCATGTCGGTCTCACCGAGGACGATGAAGCGTCCGGTCTGGTTGAGCATGTCGGTCAGCACCGTGTCCCACGCATCGCCGAGATCCCAGTAGCCGTGCCACCCGGCCCGGTTCTCGAATCTGGTGACTGTGATCGAGTAGCGCAGCCCGCCGGTAGCCTCCTCCTGCGCCGCCAACGGTGGCACGGCGACGAACGCGACAACCAGTGTGAGCAAGACGAACGACTTTAGTAGACCCCTCATGGCAACTCCTCCGCGTTTTCTTGGTGCCTACAAGTCTACACTGGCGAGGATTCTAGTTCCTGATGTGGTGTCCATTATTTCTTATTTTCCGCCCACGCCGCCGCGGCGTGGGCGGAAAATAAGAACCGCCCGAACCTCCAATTACGCGGGGTATTTCCCGGTAATGAAGTTGACGAGGTCCTGAATATGTACCTCCTGGTGGCGGCTCACCCAGCTGGTGAGATCGCCGATCGATACCAGCCCGACCAGTTTTCCGTCCTCGATCACGGGCAGATGCCGGCACCGTTTCTCGGTGATCACTGCCATCGCCTCTTCGACCAAGGTGCTGGGAGGCACAGCGACCAGTTCGGTGGTCATGACCTCGGCCACCGCAGTGGTGGCGGGATCTCGGGTGCTGTCGACGATCCGACAGAGGATGTCACGTTCGGTGAAGATCCCTAGCACACCGCTGCCGTCGCACACCAGCAAGGCGCCGATGCGCTCCTCGTTCATCTTGCGGACCGCGGCGAGGACAGTGGCCTCCGGGACCACGCAGTGGACCTCTGAGCCCTTGCGGGCAAGTACGGCGACGAGAGTGTCTTTCACGGGAGACCTCCAAGCGGCGCGAGCCCGAGGCCCGCCGTTCTAACCCGGTGAGAAGACCGGGCTAAGGGTTTCACGGTAATAGACAACAGCACGGTACGGGAATGTCATTCCCGCCGTACGCCGACACCCGGTGAGAAGTGCGGGTTAGCTCCAGCGCTGAGCTTTCAGCACGCAGAGGGCGGCCATGTTCACGATGTCGTTGACGTCGACACCGCGCTGGAGAACGTGGACCGGCGCGTTGATGCCGGTAAGGATGGGTCCGATGGCTTCAACCTTGCCCAACCGCCACAACAGCTTATAGGCGATGTTGGCGGACTCGAGATCGGGGCAGATGAGGATGTTGGCATCGCCCTGGATCCGTGACAGCGGGAAGGCGTCACGGGCGATACCGGGTTCGACGGCCGTATCGGCCTGCATTTCGCCCTCGATGATGAGCTCGGGCCATCTCTGCTCTGCGATGGCGACGGCCTCACGGACCTTGCTCGAGCGGGCGTCGATGTTCGAACCGAAGTTCGAGTAGGAGAGCATGGCCACTCGTGGTTTGACGTCGAAGTAGTTCTCGGCGACTTGGCTGGCGAGCCACGCGATCTCTGCCAGCTCCTCGGCGCTCGGGTTCTGATTGACGGTGGTGTCCGCGATGAACAGCATCCGGTCCTCGAAGAGGAGGAGGTACAGCCCGGCCGCTTTCTCGATGCCCACCCGCGTCTTGTGGATCTGCAGAGCTGGACGGATGGTTTCCGGGTAGGACATGGTGAGACCGGCGATCAAGCCGTCGGCGTCGCCCTGGTGGAGCATCATGTTGCCGAAGTAGACCGGGTCGCGCATGAGCTTGCGGGCATTGTCGAGGGTGACTCCGTGCCGCCAGCGTATGCGGGTCAGGACCTCCGCATATGTCTCGCTGGTGTCGCCGCGTGCCGGATCCACGATCTCGACTGTGCCCTCGGGGACCTCGTGGTCGGCAAGCAGTCCGGCGATGGTCTTCTCGGTGCCGATGAGCACCGGTTTGCAGATACCGTCCTCGGCGAGGATCTTGGCGGCGCGGACGATCTTCTCCGCCTCACCCTCGGGGAAGAGAATCCGCTTGGGATCGAGCTTGGCCTGGTCAAAGACGCCGTGCATGACCTGCCGGGTGCGCGACAGACGATTCTCGAGCTCACGGATATAGTCCTCCTTCGAGGAGTACGGCTTGCGCGCGACGCCGCTCTTAATCGCCGCCTCTGCCACCGCCGGCGCCTCCCACAGCAGCACCCGGTAGTCGAAAGGTTTTGGAATCAGATACTCGCGGCCGAAGCGGAGAGGCTTGCCGCCGTACGCCCGTACCACCGAGTCGGGCATGTCCTCCTTCGCAAGGTCGGCCAGCGCATGGGCCGCGGCCAGCTTCATCTCCTCGTTGATGCTGGTCGCCGCCACATCGAGGGCGCCGCGAAAGATGAAGGGGAATCCGAGCACGTTGTTGACCTGGTTGGGGTAGTCGGAGCGGCCGGTGGCTATGATGACGTCGGGTCGGGCAGCAAGGGCGTCCTCGGGAGAGATCTCGGGCTCGGGGTTGGCCATCGCGAAGATGACCGGATCATCGGCCATCGTCCTCACCATCTCCTGGGTCACCAGGCCCTTGACCGAAACCCCGGCAAAGACGTCCGCACCTTTCATCGCGTCGGTAAGGGTGCGGGCATCGGTCTCGATCGCGAAGCGCTCCTTGTACTGATTCATGCCGTCGGTGCGGCCCTTGAAAATCACGCCCTTGGAATCGACCATCAGCAGGTTCTCGGGCTTGACGCCGAGCGAGAGGTAAAAGGTCGCGCAGGCGATACCGGCAGCGCCGGCGCCCGAAAACACGACCCTGATTTCATCGATCTTCTTGCCCGTGACCTCGACCGCGTTGAGCAACGCGGCGCCGGAGATGATGGCGGTGCCGTGTTGGTCGTCGTGGAAGACCGGGATGTCGCAGCTCATTTTGAGAGCCTCCTCGATTGCGAAGCAGTCGGGCGCAGCGATATCCTCGAGGTTGATGCCTCCGATGGTGGGCGCGAGAAGTTCGCAGAATCGAATAATCTCTGCCGGGTCCTTGCTGTCGACCTCGATGTCGAAGACGTCGATGTCGGCGAAGGTCTTAAAGAGGACGCCCTTGCCCTCCATCACCGGCTTGCCCGCCATCGGCCCAATATCGCCGAGGCCGAGGACGGCGGTGCCGTTGGAGACCACTGCCACCAGGTTCCCCTTGTTGGTGTACTCGTAGACCAGCTCGGGGTCGCGGGCGATCTCGAGGCACGGTTCCGCCACCCCGGGAGTGTAGGCGAGCGACAGATCACGTTGAGTGATGCAGGGCTTGGTGGGGACCACCTCGACCTTGCCGTGCCGCTTTCCAGTGTGGTAGGCGAGGGCCTCTTCACGGGTGATCTTCTTCATGGGTTTTCTCCTTGTTCAACTGCGGAGTCGGCGGTGGCCCACTCCACGCGCGGACCATAGTCTGCGGGGGGGGCGGAGGTCAACCTTTCCGTTTTTCTTTTTTTCGGATTTGGATTTCCACAGAAAATTTTCTGGCGAGAGCGATCTCGAGGGAAATCCAAATCCGAAAAAAGAACAGGCTTAGGGCTTCGCGCTTCGCGACAAAGCTAACTGAACCAGCTCGTCGAGCAGCGCCGGGTAGTCGAGCCCAGATAGCCCCCATAGCCGCGGATACATCGAGATCGAGGTGAAGCCGGGGATGGTGTTGACCTCGTTGACCCACAGCTCACCGCCGTCGCGGTCGAGGAAGAGATCGACCCGCGCCATTCCGGCGCAGGCCAGGAGGCGGAAGACGTCTACTGCCAGGTCTTGCGCCCGAGCCGCCGTCTCCTCGTCCAGCGGAGCCGGCGCCAGCAGCTCACAGGCCGAATCTACATACTTGTCCTCGTAGTCGTAGAACTCGTGGCCGGGTACCACTTCGCCGGGGATCGCAGCCCGCGGCTCGCGATTTCCGAGCACCGCCACCTCGATCTCGCGTCCGTCGATACCACGCTCGACCAGCGTGCGCTCGCCGTGACTCAGTGCAAGGTCGATGGCGGCGGCGAGATCGCGGTCGTCGTCGACCTTGCTGATACCGACCGACGACCCGAGGCGCGCCGGTTTGACGAATACGGGTAGACCGAGGGCGAGGCAGCGTTTGACGACGCCACTTCGGTCCTTTCCCCAGACGGTGCGGTCAATCTCCTCCCAGGCGGGGGTCGGAATTCCGGCCTGTGCGAGCAGGCCCTTGCAGAAGATCTTGTCCATGCACACCGCCGACGAGGCGGCGTCGCAGCCAACGAATGGCAGGTCGATCATCTCAAGAAGACCCTGGATCGTTCCGTCCTCGCCAAAGGGGCCGTGCAGCACCGGGAAGGCGAGGTCGAAATCCTCATCGAGGAGGCGCGGATCGAGGCGGTGGCGTCCCTCGAAACCAAGCACGGAATCAGTGCGGTCGGGCGCCTCGGCGAGGACGCGCTCGGCGGCGGCGGCGTCCGCCCACAGACCCGTCTTGTCGATGGCCATGGGCACGACGTCGAATTTCTCCCGGTCCAGGGCGCGGTCGACCGACCGCGCGGAGACGACGCTGACTTCGTGCTCCTTGGAGCGTCCGCCGAAGATCAGTGCGATACGGAGCTTGCCGGGCTTTTTGCTGACAGTCATGCCTGGGCCTCCCCACCCTCACCGTGACGCCCCATTGTGACCGATCAGCGGCCGCCGTGTGTCGCACTCGTGGCGGAGTGTTACTTCCCGGTGGAGGGCTCCCCGTCGAAGAGTGGTATGAACTCCGTATATCCCTCCGCCTCGAGTTCCTCGACGGGGATAAAGTGCAACGCCGCGGAGTTGACGCAGTAGCGCAGACCGGTGGGGGCGGGACCATCGTTGAAGACGTGGCCGAGATGGGAGTCGGCACTTGAAGAACGCACCTCTGTGCGGACCGTGAACCAGCTCCGGTCTTTCCTTTCGACGATGTTGTCCGTCACCAGGGGCTGCGTGAAGCTCGGCCACCCGGTGCCGGAGTCGAACTTGTGGATGGAGGCGAAGAGGGGTTCGCCCGAGACCACGTCGACGTAGATGCCCGCTCGGTGGTTGTCCCAATATTGGTTCCGGAAGGCGGGTTCGGTGCCGTCTTCCCGGGTCACCCGGTATTGCTCGGGTGTGAGTTTCTCGCGCAGCTCCTGGTCACTCATCTGGACGCCTCCTCGTGATTCTTCGCCGCGGTCGTCAGCAGCGGTAGCTGGTGGGCTCGCAGCAGCGAGTACGCCAATACACAGCGCGGTGGCTACGGAAACGATCGTGCCCTGTTTCATTTTTTCTCTCCCCACAGTTCCGCGAGGCGGCGGTCGCGTCCACAGCCGTTGCGGTAGTACGCATAGCGTATCGGGTTCTTCGTGGAGTAGTCCTGGTGGTATGCCTCGGCCGGGTAGAAGGTGGTCGCAGCGGTGATCTCGGTGGCGATCGGCTCTTGGAAAATTGTGCTCTCCTCGAGCTCCGCCTGCGACCGGTGAGATGCATCACGCTGTGCGTCGTCGTGATAGAAGATCGCGCTCCGATACTGGCTGCCGACGTCGCAGAACTGACGATCGCTCGCGGTCGGGTCGATGCTGTGCCAGAAGATCGCCAGCAGCCCGTCGAAGCTGATGATCGTCGGGTCATAGACGATGCGCACAGCTTCGGCATGGCCCGTGCCGCCGGCCGAAACCTGTTTGTATGTGGGATTGACCACGGTGCCGCCGGTGTAACCCGAGGTCACGGAGATCACTCCCTCAATCTTCTGAAAATCGGCTTCCATGCACCAGAAGCAGCCGCCGGCGAAGGTCGCATACGCGGTCTCGCTGCGATCACCGGCTAAGCCGGGAGAGGCGAGGAGCACCGCCGCAATCAGCGCAGCTGCGACGTGTCCTGCGCACACCTTGATTCTCTTGTCTCTCATCGCTCGTCCTCCACTTCCACCTATGTAATGCCGAGAGAGCGAGAAAAGTTTCCCGCTATCCCGAATTCCTCCCTCCGCCCGTATCAGTCTCGGTGCCAGCGTCCGTACCTGGTTTCTGGTTGCGCGCTTCCGGCGGTGACGGGGTTCGTTTTTTATCGCGTGTCCGCGAGAGGATGCCAGGCACGCCGACATGATGTTGAGGACAACATCATGTCGGGATGCCAGGCACCTCCGGTGAACGCGCCCTCGCGGGCCTCGCGACGAGGCTCTCCGCAACAGCGCCACGCCGACCGTGGCTTTCCGGAGGAGGATGCAAGCTGGGGGACGGCAAATCCGAAATCCGAAATCCGAAATCCGAAATTCCGGCGTCCGAGTTACGATACCCCCATGCCACGCGTCGTAACCGGTCTCGAGGTGCTGTTGGAGACGCCGGAGCTGATTGCCGGACGGCGGTGGGCGCTGCTCGCCAACCATGCCGCGGTGACCAGCGATCTCGACTCGGCCAGGGTCGCCCTGGTGGCTGCCGGAGCGGGAGATCCAGTGCGGCTCTTCGCCCCCGAGCACGGGCTCGACGGCGTTGCCCAGGACATGGAGGCGGTGGGCGATCTCCGCGATCCGGTCACCGGCATCGAGGTGAGGTCACTGTACGGCGACGTTGCTGAGACCCTGGCGCCGTCACCGCAGGACCTCGAAGACGTCGATGTTCTGGTGGTTGATCTTCCCGACATCGGCACGCGGTACTACACCTTCGCTGCGACCATGGATCTGGCGCTGGCGGCGTGTGAGCGCGAGGGGGTCGAGGTTCTGGTGCTCGACCGGCCGAACCCGGTCGGCGGGCAGGTGCGCGAAGGTGGGATGGTGGAGCCCGGGTTCGAGAGCTTTGTGTCACTGCTGCCGGTGCCGGTGAGACACGGTCTGAGCCTGGGAGAGATCGCGCTCCTGCTGCACCGTGATCGTTATCCGGGTCTCGAGCTCACGGTGGCGCCGTGCCGCGGCTGGCGTCGGTGCGATTGGTGGGATACCACCGGTCTGCCGTGGGTGGCGCCAAGCCCGAATATGCCGACCTTGGAGACCGCGACCCTGTACCCGGGCTTGTGTCTGGTGGAAGCGACCACGTTGTCGGAAGGGCGGGGCACCGCCCGGCCCTTCCATCTGGTGGGTGCGCCCTGGATCGATGCCGAGCGGTTGGTGGCCGCACTTCGCGAGCAGGGGCTGGCCGGCATCGCCTTTCGCGCTGCCTGCTTCACGCCGCAGTTTCAGAAGCACGCCGGCGCTATATGCTCCGGTGTAGAGCTCCACGTCACCGATCGGAAGATCCTCGAACCGGTGGCGCTCGGTGTGCATATTCTGAAAGCCATCCACGATCTCCATCCCGAGAGTTTTGACTGGCGCTCCGATCCCTACGAGTTCGTGAGCGACATCCCCGCGATCGACCTCCTGACTGGTTCGCCGGCGGTGCGGCGATGCATCGAAGAACCCGAGCTGTTGCAGCCCCTCATCGACAGATGGCGAGTGGAGGTTGCCGACTTTGAATCCGATCTCGATGGTGTCGTGCTCTACCACGAAGAGGACTGAGGGAAATTTTCCGTGGTCAACCCGACCGAATCGAACGGAGTCTCGTCACTTCATCGACGATTCGTGCCGCGGCGCGGTCGACCTCGTCCGTCGTGGTGAAGCGTCCCACGCTGAGCCGCAGGGAGGCCTTGGCGAGAGCGGGTTTCACGCCCATGGCCAGCAGCACCGGTGATGCCTGTGGATGGGCCGAGGTACAGGCCGAACCGGTGCTTACGGCGAGGTCGGGCAACGAAGCCATGAGGGCGTTGCCCTCGATGCCGGCAAAGGAGAGATTGCAGGTTCCTGGCAGCCGGTGAGCTATCGACCCATTGACCGAGCAGCCGTCGAGCTTGCCGACGATCGTGGCTTCGAGCCGATCGCGAATATCCGCTAATCGGCCCATCTCAGCCTCGAGGTTCGCGCCGGCGATCTCGAGAGCGCAAGCCAGCGCCACCGCGCCAGGCAGGTTGGGGGTGCCCGAACGCAGGCCGTACTCGTGATCGCCGCCTCGGGCTAGTGGGGTCAGGCGAAGCGGCGGTCGTGAACGCCGCACGAAGAGGGCGCCGATTCCCTTTGGCGCATAGAGCTTGTGGCCGGACAGCGTGAGCAGATCGATGTTGAGGGTAGTGACATCCACGGCCAACTTGCCGACGGCCTGCGCGGCGTCGCAGTGGATCAGCGCCCCCCGCTCACGGGCCAGCTCGGCGGCCTTCGCCACCGGTTGCAGCGCCCCGGTTTCGTTGTTGGCCAACATCAGGCTGATCAGGACGGTGTCATCGCGCAGGGCGTCGGAGAGCTCGTCGAGTTGGATGCGGCCGTCGGAATCGACGCCGATTTCGGTGACCTCCCAACCGAATTTTCGGAGGTGTGCCAGCGGTTCGAGCACCGAGGGATGCTCGGTGACCTGGGTGACGATGTGCCGGCCTCGTCGGTCCTGCGCCCCCGCAACACCCATCAGCGCCAGATTGTTTCCCTCGGTGGCACCGGATGTGAAGACGATCTCGGTCGCCGATGTGGCGCCGAGGAGGCGGGCGACCGTACTCCGCGCCTTCTCGAGCGCAGTGAAGGCATCCCGTCCCGGTCGATGATGACGGCTCGACGGGTTGGCGAATGTACCGGTGAGATAGGGAAGCATCGCCTCCACCACCCGCGGGTCGCACGGCGTCGAGGCGTTGTAGTCGAGGTAGATGACGTCGTCACTCATTTGCTGATGGATTCTACTCCTCCAAACCCGTGCCCGTCTCCGTCTCCGTTTCCGTGCCCGCCCGCCGTCCGCGGGCAGGGCCCGCGGCCACGGTCGCTCACCGCCAGGCCCTCGGAACGCGAGCGTTCCTCGGTCCCGCCGGTGAGCGCCCTCGCGCGCCTTTGGCGCGCCGGCGGGCTACATT